>Ga0247611_10005092_pt1 | contig 17748 bp, 18 predicted proteins | sample 177DNAGHGhighgp2_FD_192422 | JGI IMG/M metagenome (GOLD analysis project Ga0247611, IMG submission 192422) | Sheep rumen microbial communities from Palmerston North, Manawatu-Wanganui, New Zealand - 1770 DNA GHGhigh gp2 | ecosystem: Host-associated > Mammals > Digestive system > Stomach > Rumen... | reverse complement strand
CCCTTTTGAAATAGTCTGATTTTCTACGGTAGTGCCTTCAACACGTCCATTGTTTGGCGCATACGTATCCCAATCAACAGAACCGTCATCGTTCAGGTATCTGGTATCGCTGACCTTCATCTGTGACTTATAGAAGTTAAGGCCACCCATCAAGCCGCCCATGATGCCGCCGGAAATTGCGCCGCTGATGGCGGCTCTCAAAATGAGCGGGCCGGAGCCCTTCAGCGTACCGTGGTCAATGTAATAATTTAGACCTGTGACAGCAACATTTGAAACGCCGGATGATATGGCGCCGATTCCCGCTCCCTGACCGATGCTGCCCAGTAGCCGATATACTCCGAGGGAGAGACCAGCTTCATCTGGTTGGCCGTCTCCAGACCGCGGCGGATATCGTTCTTCATACCGTAGATCACGGCCTTGCGCTGCAAAACGTCCAGGTCCACGCCCAGAAGCTGCTCGGCCTTGGAGAGGTTGATCAGCGCGTCGTCATATCTGCCCATATCGAAGCAGATGATGCCGAGGATATGGTAGAGCTGAACCAGATTCTCCGGTGCGCAGCCCAACTCCTCCGCCTTGGAGAAGGCCCGGACGGCGTTGGTCGTCTTGTTGTTGGTCGCATAGGCGAAGCCCAAGTCATAGTACCGGTTGCCGTTGCGCTCGTCGTGCTTGACGGCGTCCCGGTAGCTCTGAATGGCTTCCTCGTAGCGCTCCATGGACATGTACGCATTGGCTGCGCACTTGTAGGCGTCCGCATTCCGCGGCTCCAGCTTGATGGCCTCCTTTGCCAACCGCAGGGCCGTGTCGTTCTGCTGGTTCAGAAACGCCAGCCTGGAATCGGCAAGGAGCTGTTCGACTTTGCTGTTTGCCATGTAATCACCTCTGAACATAATACGAAAAATATAATTATAATAGCGGTTTAAGCAAATCAATAAACTCAGAAAACGAATCAGATACTTTATACACCATCCAATTTGGGAATTCCGTTGTCGTCAAAGATTCGTGATTTGCAAAATAGACACCCTTCCCTAATTCAGATGTTTCAGAGAGAAGTAAAATTTGGTTGCCAAAGGAATCACAAGCTATTGGAATCATTATTGGATAAATTAGTTTTTCATTAGTTAAGTTTTCATAAACTTCCTCCAATTCATTCAAATCATAAAAATAGTGAACGTCACTGCCCTGCAATACCTGCTTCCCATTTTTGTCTCGAAATTGAAAGGTAAACTGCACCAACTCCTGAGGCATTCCTCCATTGTTATTCAGCAAAAAGCGCCGATAGTCTTCTGGGAAAACCACGTTGTTTTTTGCTTCAAAGACTTGAATCTGTGATTGATTCAGTTTTTTGCCAACATCTTCTAATATCATACTATCCTCCTAATACACCAGCTCTCAAGCCTGTTCCTCCACCTATATGACTGAATCCGCCAAGGCCAACCGAGTGAATTTTGGAAGGTACCATCAACACACTCTTTCCGTCTTCCAAATGATGCCATGTATAGCCTTTAGGAAGACGTACGCCCGTCTCTTGTCTAATGATTTTAAGATCATCACTGAAAACACCTGTCAGTGGTTTTTTAATCTCGATGGGATTAGGATAATCCGGATGTGCATATTTTTCAAATCTCGGGTACAGATTCCCATCTGCAGCCTTAGTATAGGTTACATCAATGTTCTGCCCATCGATATTCTTTGTAATTGTGACGCTACCATCCTCGTGATCTACCCGCTTAACAAAGTTTTTTGAGTTTTCGGTCGGTAGATTGCACTCATTATGGACTAACACCGGTTATGTACCAACATAATATGTATGAAAACCCTCAACATCGAAATTATAAACATAAATTGAGTCTTTCAAATTCTCTATGCTAATGCTTTCTACAGAAGCTGTTTCCCCATTTGAGCAGGTCAAGGGAGAACCTACTTTTAAGTCCTCAGCTTTCACAAATCCAATTCCACTCACATAGAAAGGGTGCGTCGCAGTGGAAATAATCTCATTCCCAGAAATAACAAGATGAACTACTTTGTCTGTCTGATGCACAAAGGTCTGCATAACTCTCTTTTCAGCTGTTTCAGATGTATTGGGATCGGTAGCAATCACTTTATCCCCTGCCCGTATGTTTTCGATTGCCACAAATCCGTTTGCTGTCAGAACCAATGTTCCGGCAGCAAAGCAAGTCTGGTTTTGCATGCCCTTTGTAAAACCGCCGGAGAATGCTGCCAGCATGCCTACTCCGAACTGGAAGCCGTTATACAGCTTGCTGGAATGCAGCTGCTGATTCAGCCTTGTGATCGGATTATCGGCGTCAATAAAGGAAAGACCAAATGACAGAAGATCAAAGCCGCCCATAGAAAGGGAAATTGCGGTGGATATCTTGAACACGGTGGGCATCGCCGCATTAAAGATGCGACCAACCGCCGTAGCGGCAAACTTGCAGGAGCTTCCAAGCATTGATCCGGCACCGCCCAGCGCGCCCGTAATGGCGCCGGTGATTGCTCCGCTGAAGGCACCTTCCTCAAAGCCCTCCCAGAAGGAGCCTCCGTTCATTGCGCTGGATAGTCCGCCCATCAGCCCGCCGCTGGCTGCGCCAATCAGCGCGCCCATCGCCGCGGCACTCAGAATGGGGCCGACGCCAGGCACAACCAACAGAACAATGGCGACGACCACGATCACGATTGTTACGATCAGCTTCCAGTGCTTTTTGCACCAACTCGCAACGGCCTCCAGGCCGTCGCAGAACTTTTCCCAGCCGCTCTTTTCGCAGTCCGGCTTCAGGTAGTCGTACTTGTCGTAGAAGTCGTCCTTGTTCTGGTTGACGGTCTCGGCCGCGTCCTGGTCGGTATCAACCGTCAGCTCGATGAAATCCTCCACCTTTGATCGGAACTGCTCCAGCTTTTCCACGCGGCCTTCCATCAACTCGGTCGCCGCCTTGATCTCTGAGGCCACGTCCTCAAGATCGCAGATGCTCCGATCCACGGCTTTCGTTTTCTGGGAAAGGGAAAACAATTCTGTTTTATAATCGTAAATTACTTTCTTCAGATCTAAAATCAGCCCAGGCATCATATTCAGCTTTCCGGCGGAAAGTGCAATGGTTGCCATCGTTCATTTCTCCTTCATTCTGCATCTGATCTGCCGTGCAGATCCTCAGTTTTTCTTCTTTCTGTAGATTTCCCCGGCCGCATACCTGCTGAGCTCAGACCTGCAGGAGGCCGAAGCAGCAGATCCCGGTATCTCGCCCGCGTTGAGCCGATCCAGCAGATACCTGGCGATTCGTTGAAATCCATCCATGTCGTGACTAAATGTAATGGAGCAGTCACCGCTTATCAAACTAATGTAAAAAGAAGGTCCATTGCGTATGCTACCTCTTTTACTGCAAGTTATCTGTTCGATCTCCCTGCACGGAAAGGCATATTTTTTTCTGCCCATGCTCCGAACGGATAAAAGTGAGTTCTCAACTTTTACGTGAAACAGTACTGAAGTCACAATGGATGCGCCGCCAAAAAGCGCATATGCTAAGCCAAGCACAATCCCAGCCGTGCAATTATGCAGAAAAACCGCCAAGCAAACCGCGATCGCTTCAACTGCTATAAATGTCAGTATCTCAAGCCACAACCCTTTTCGGGAGTATCTGACCACGAACCGATTCTGATAAGCATTTTCGCTCATTACTCGTCTCCCACAAGCATATCTGCTCCACCGCCGACAAGATCATTGAACGGATTGGCGAAGAAATCACCTATGCTGTCTATGATGTCCGCTCCAAAACCTTTCATAAATGTTTTCCAAGACACCCGAGTGTGATGGTTTATCGAGCGAGTCACCTGCGTTTTCCATACATGGCTCCAACTGCCTTGGCCAGTCGTCTTGCCTTTCACAAACGAAGAGATCATATTATTAAACTAATTGCTTAAGCTGTCGCCAATGAGAGAGAAAAGTCCGCCAAACGTAAATGAGATTCCAAAATCAGATACAACCTCCCATGCAGAGATGTCGTCGCCCTTGATAAATGTATCGCCGATGTTGCCAAGCAGCATTCCAGCATTCGAGCAGTCGGCGAATACACGGCTGTCCTCAGTCCAGTTTGCATATGCAACCGCTGTTTTTATTTCTACTATTGGCTTCGGCAGGTCATAACTACCGCTTTGTGCAGTGCCGAATAGCATCTGCCGAATCCCGTCAATGTACTCCTGCTTGCGTTTTTCCACTACCGCGGGATCTTCATCTTTCTGGCTGATCCAATACTCTGCGATATAGCTTGAAACAGGGTTTTGCCATGGAATGATGATAATGTCCTTCTCATCAATATCATAGGTGGAAAGGATTGCCCTCATTTCTGCAATTGTGGCACCTTTCAGCTTCATCAGTTCTTCTAACGTCTTTTCGCGGTTGGTTCCGGGAAGAACGCCGCAGGAATAACTGTTAGGCCCCATCTGCCACACATAGAGTTCGAGGCCTTTAAACGTGCTCAGATCAAAGTACTCTGGATATTTTGCTCTTAATGACTCCATGTCAATTGCAGATTCGCTTTTTGTACTGTCTTCTCTGAGCAGAAACACATACGAAATCCGAGTATCGTCGGAATTGGGATCATCTTTTTCGCCAGCATCATAGTATCCGCGAGTTAAGCAAACCTCTCCATCTTTCTGCAGAAGAAGATAATAAAACAATGAATCCGGTATATCCGATACAATCATCCGCCATGCTTTCACGTTATTACTGCGCAGATTGGCTGCGAGGTTTTTCCCGTCTGGATCGAAATACTGATCAAAGGTGTCCTTTGACAGCACAACTTCCGTAAATGTTCCTGCATTCAGCCAGTTGTTTGAGTTGTGATCTTCCAGGATCAACAGCTCCTTATTGTTTGAAAGACAGTATTCAGGTAATGGAATAGTGGAATTGCCGCTGTCTCTCTTTACTTCATATCGAATCTCTTGAATTTTGTAATAGTGTCCAAAGACTGCATCGAGCAGTTTGCTTTCATCCACGCCGAAATACTCCCTTGCTGCCCGCAGGCAGTTTTCAGATTTCGCTTTTGATTTGGTTGCATCCAGAGCTTTTCCTCTAATTGACCATGGGAATTTAGCCCGTATGTCATCTGCATAGTAGCTCCCGTCCCTGGGTTCCCAATACTCGATCACATCATAGGTTGAAGAATCATTGTTATTGGCAGACGTATCAAAGGTAATAGCTGTCGGGATATGCGAGCCGGTTTCTAACTTAGCGTCTCTACCATCAAAGCTGTATTCTTCATAGAGCACCCAGGCATAGACCGTTGTTTCATTCCCTGATTCTGATACCAGTAATACATCATAATCGGTTGCAACGAAACGGCCCTCTGACTGTGATGAGCGATTATGCTCTGCAACCGCCATGTCCATAGAGACGCCCAGCTTTCCGGACAGGCTCTTGTTTGAGAATGGATCTGTCATTAGGCATACAGCAAGAACGATGCAGGCAATAATGGCAATCAGAATGATCCAGAATGCGGGCTTCTTGTAATTCAAAACGTCTTTGACTCTTTCTTTCACCCCTACCTCACCAAAAGCAAGAGGACAAGCGGCGATCACACGCCTCGACCGGCTGCAGTCCAGCAATGCCTGCGCGTAGTCAGCGCGCTCTGCTGTGCCCATATCCCGCACCACCCGCTCGTCACATGCCATTTCAATGTCCCTGCAGAGCAGGATGTAAGCAATCCAGACCAGCGGGTTGAACCAATAGACGCTGAGCAGCAGGAACCCCAAAGGCTTCCACCAATGGTCATGACGCTTCAGGTGCGCCTTCTCATGGGCCAGAACACGGGAAAGCTGCGGCTCTGTCATGCGGGAGGGCAGATAGATGCGGGGGCGAAACACGCCGAGAATAAACGGCGCGTCAATCTCATCGCACATCAGAACGCCCTCCGCCCAGGGAACCGTGACGGCGGTGCGGCGCTTCAGGCGCAGGTAGCTGACGACAGCGTAGAGCAGCATGGCGGTCATGCCGAAAACCCAGCCGCAAAAGAGGTACGGCAGGATCTGATTGCCTACCGTCTCGGGCACGGAAGACACCCCGACGCCGGTGACGACATAGTTGATCCCATCTTTGCTTTGGACCGGAAGTCTCTCGCTGCCGACAGCTTCCACGTATCCCGGCTCGCCCTCATAGATTACGGTGTACCCGCCGGGGACATAGCTGTCCATCCAGGCGTCGACCGCTTTTCCGCTTCCCACGTCATTGGGCATCACGGATAACGGAGATTCAATCGTGAACGGGCAGATTAGGCGCAGGGCAACCAGCGCCCAGAGCGCGCAGGAAATCCACTTCGGCGCTTTCCGCAGCAGCTGCCGCGCCAGCAGTACCGCAGCAATCAGAATCCCTGCGGGCAGGCTGAGCTTCAAAAGCCCAACGAGAATGGAATACGGCAGCGTTGTCGGACCGACAAACTCCGGGCCGTAGATCCCAAACAGATCGTAAAAGAACTCCATCATGGCTCAGCCCTCCCGGCGCGCCGCATCGATCATCTTCTGTATGGCGTCTGCCTCTGCGTCGGTAATCTTGTTTTGCGCTGTAAATGCCGCGATAAAGGCCGGCAAAGATCCCCGAAACGAATCCTCAATAATCTGTTCGCTCTTTGCGGAATAGAATTCCTCACGGGGAACAAGGGAAGAAACTATGCCGTCTTTGTTTTGAAGAAGCCCCTTTTCGCAGAGCTTTCGCAGTACGGTGTATGTCGTCGGCCTTTTCCAGTTCAGTTCCTTCTCGCATATTTTTGCCAGGTCACCGGATGCAATCGGTTCATGCGCCCAGACGATATCGGCAAACCGTTCTTGTATAGCCCCGAGCTCAAAATCTTTCATATTTCTGGCTCCCTTCCGCCTGTTTATTCGGATAAACAGCATCTATAGTTTACTCGAATAAGCAGCCTTTGTCAAGGCTTTGTCTATCTATTCATAAATTATTTACGAAAAGGAGGTGCGGCCAAGGGGACAACCACGTAAGGCAACAATCATATAAGGCACAGTAAAAGATTGGCAGATGAAGTTCATTGAGAATTTCATCTGCCTTTTGTTTGGATAGTAAGTAATAGGTAGTGTGTCAACATGTCTGCTAATCAGCAGGTAGCAATCATATTCATATATTACGAAATAATTCAAATAATTCCCTGGCTGTTTTTACATTGTCCAAAGACGGGAAGACTTTCTTTATTCCGATTAAATAAATCTGGTCCTTCATAATAGCATCAGTCTCTGCTATTTCTGGAATACGTTTCAAAAGAGCAATTTTTTGAAGCCCATATGGATATGGGCGGTGATCCACGGAGCCTGCTGCTCACTGACGAAGGCTTCCACATAGGGAGCCCTAATGTGATTTCCGTGGTGGACAATGAACGCATCCCGTCGTTCTTGCTTTTCATCGTTATGCTCATGCTTTCACACCGGCTGCGCTCTGCTTTCCTCAGCGGGGGATCTTAAAAGAAATTTCACAACAAATACAAAAACACTTCTTGCAAAACTCGCTCTAATGTGTTAGAGTTTAATCAACTCTAACACGTTAGACGGAGGTGGCTAATGACTACACCAAAGGTTTTTGAAAGCGAATATCGCTTCTGTTTGATCCTATGGGAACATGAACCAATCAAAAGTCATGATCTTGTGGCTCTTTGTAAGGAACAGCTTGGTTGGAAACCAACAACAACATATACGGTGATCAAGCGACTGTCTGAGCGAGGCATACTCAAAAACGAAAATACCATTGTTTCTTCACTCGTGTCGAAGGACATGGTGCAGGCTGCAGAGATCAGTGATCTGGTGGAAAAGCGCTTCGGCGGTTCTCTGCCGGCGTTTATTGCGACATTCGCCCAGCATCAGCAGCTTACCGACGAGGAGATCGATGCGGTGCAGCGGCTGATTGATGCGTATAGGAGGGAGAAATGATATGACGGATGTTTTTTTACAGCTCATCCGAATGAGTATTTCTGCAAGCTGGATTGTATTGGCGGTGATTTTTCTCAGGGCTTTGCTGAAAAAAGGGCCAAAGTGGATCAACCCGATCCTGTGGGGAATTGTCGGCGTGCGGCTTCTTATTCCATTTTCTATCAAAAGCCCTATTAGCCTCATTCCGAGGAACTCCATTTCTTATGTTGAAGCAGTCTTTTCACAGACCGTTCCCGCACAAGCTGCCGATGCAATGACCCATCCGCTCTCCGCACCATCTATCCTTCCCATTGTATCCATGGTGTGGATGGCAGGAGTGATCTGTATCCTAACCTATACCTTGGTCAGCTGCATGCGCCTAAATCGTCAAATAAATACTGCGGTTCTCCTGCGTGAGAATATTTTTCAAAGCGAACATGTCAAATCAGCCTTTGTATTTGGACTTGTCCGCCCGCGTATCTATTTGCCCTTTGCCATATCCGAAAAAGAGAGCCAAGCGATGATTGCCCACGAAAAGGCGCATATCGCCCGGGGAGATCATTTAACGAAACAGCTGGCGTTCCTGTTGGCAGCTGTATATTGGTTCAATCCAATGCTCTGGATTGCTTTTGCACTCTTTTGCCGCGATATTGAGTTTGCCTGCGATGAAAAGGTAATACGGGAGCTTGACCGGGAGCAGCGCGCCAGCTATTCAGAGGCCTTGCTTGCCCGGAGCAGTACCTACAGCGCCGTGTTTGCCTATCCGCTTTTCTTCGGAGAGGTCGGTATAAAAGGCAGAGTCGAAAGAATTCTAAACTATAAGGCGCCGACGCGTGGACTCATTGCGGTGGCGGTAGGAAGTTGTCTTGTGCTGGCGGTTTGTTTTTTGACCGAACCGGTATACGCGCAAAGCGATCGTTTCACCTCTCCGGGCGTATCGGATGGGACAAGTTATTATTTGACGATCCCTGTGGAAAATGTTGCCTTGCTCGAGATTTCTACCCCATACGGCAGTGGAGGGTGTGCGCCCGGAGGAACCGGCGTATTTCCGGCGAACAGTGCTGTGTGGCTGGAGTTGCTGGATGGATGTGACGATTTGCGCGGCGTTACCATAACAGCTTATGACAATGAAAGGGTCGTTCTGTTCACAGCATCAACGGGTGAAAAGGCGGACGCATCCGAAAAACTCAACTCGTGGTCAAGCCAAGGGTGGACTATTTGTAAGGATCCCTTACTTCCATAGCTTATTTAGGGAGGTCTCTTTATGATTAAGCAAAGTATTAGGCTGACAGGATTCATTTTAGCCTTGTTCGCCCTTATATTGGTGTTTAAGCATTCGTATATGGCGCAGGAGGAAAAACCATTAGGCACAACCGAAAGGTTTGAACTGATACAGGTATATGGAGATAAGGATAGACTGATCAACGAGCTTAACGCTATGGTTGATCAGCATGATGCTGTCTTAGTCAAAATCGTTCCCAATCAGGAAGATTATAATAACCAAAAGGACATCATCTGGTTCGGCTCTCACATGCCTGTTGGTAACAGCCCGAGAATCAGGGATAACCATATTTCATGGTTGGCTCCTTCTTTTAGCGGTGAACTGATCCATTCTTCCGAGATGGGATCAAGAGCGTTATACGGAAGCTACGCAATGCTTGGGAATGCGGAATTTAAGACCGCATTAACCGACTGGTGCCAACAAAATAAGATTGAAATAGACTTCTATAACCCGGAGCCGATACTTCGTGTGTTCTTCGCATACTTTATCCATCTCGGAATTGGAAACGCTGTGCTGATCTCCTTCTTCTTATTCCTGACAACGATAATCGTTTGGTTTGTAACACATACGAAATCCAGAGCGTTGCGATTGCTTGGCGGTATCTCACCGTGGCGCATTCATTTCGAGGATACACTAACGATCATGTCTTTGGCGTCTCAAGGGTTTTTGGCTGGCGGAGCGGTGTTTTTCACTTATTTGGGCATTACTTCCGGAATCGATCAACTACTCTTGATGTTCCTGCCGTTTATTTATACCGCATTGATATGTTTCGGCGTGTCGGTGAGTTTCGTGCTGCTGCTGTCAATATTCGTGCAGCCAAAGGCGAAGCACCTGTCTTTTAGAACGATACCTTTGAAGCAGTTTAGATTACTCGGACGCATTTGTCTGATACTCGCTCTTATTTTCGCCCTGATGGTCGTACCTTCAACGATCACCATGGCTTCGGCATATAAGGCGCTCTCGAACGACTATGCTTCATGGGAAAGCTTGAAGGACGCTGTGACAATATCATTTAACGACGTGGACGGGTTCTACCACGATGATCGGATGCAGCAAGTGGAAAGCTTCTTTGAGCAAATGGCAGACGAGGATAATCTTTGCCTGTCGATGGCCATTGAGAGATCTGTTGCTCTTGATAAGGAAGAAATGGGTAAATACGATCATATCGTGGTTACTGATCGTGCTTGGCTTGAAGCAACCGACATCAACAATGAAAACTTAATGCCGATAAATATGGAAGATATTCATGCGGAGTTGCGGGACAAATTATCCAAACAGCTTACACTGTGGACGAATACGGGAGAAGCGAAGCCGGAGGGCATGGAATTCTATGAGTTTTCTGGCGACAGCCTTTTGGTATTGCCTCCGCTTGCGAGTTCAGGCGAGGGTGTGATGCAGGCGAAAACCCCGTTGATTATTTTGGTGGACGATGCGGTAAGCATCCTTAGAATAGACGCTTTTCTTCTTCCGATGGCCTCAAGCGGGAATGTGGTTTTCAAGAATGAAACCATGTTGCGCGCCGCCCTTGCAGGAACGCCTATCATGGAAAAGATTTCGCATATTGATTCGTTTACGGAGGGCGCACTGCAATCCGCACAGCTCTTTAAGGAGGAGGCTCTTTATTACTATGCGGCGTGCATTCTGTGCCTGATTTCGATGGGCGCTGCCGGTATCCTTAGCGCGCAGCTTTGGATTGGAGCGAATAGAAAGCGGATATTCACACTGCATACAGCAGGAAGGAAATACATCACGATTATTAAATCCATCCTGCGGGGAGAAATCATTACAGCCGCTTGCACCGTACTTATCGGCGGTTTTATTGCATATTTCGTCCGACATCCGGGGCTGCCTTTGCTGCTGTTATCGTCAGGCGCGCTGTTCTTGTTATATGTATTATTGAATCTTGCCGGCTATGTTTTCTTTTCAAAGAGGGAATTTCTGAAAATGTCGTTCAGGCGAGAATAACTATCATCGAAAAATGCGTGATCCATAATCAATCGGAGGTTGAATGTATGAACATAAAAGCAAATAATGTGTCTCTGTCAATAAACGGACGGAGCATCCTGTCCAATGTGACGATGATTGCAGAGGGCGGAAAAATGACCGCACTTTCCGGGAAATCAGGAAGCGGTAAAACAACGCTTTTGAATTGCCTTGGGCTGATCCATCCAATAGACAGCGGAGAAATATTGGTGGATAACGTCAATGCCACAAACTGGGGCGAAGCAAAACGTACCACGTTTTGGCGTGATTCGGCATCGTTTATCTATCAGGATTACGGAATTATTGACGATGAAACGGTTTCGTTCAATGTATCGCTGAAAAAACTCGGAAGCAATCAACATCGGATCAGCGAGGTTTTGGATGCGGTTGGGCTTGGCGGCAGAGAAAAGGATATGGCGATGGTACTGTCCGGCGGAGAAAAGCAACGCTTGGGCATTGCGCGTGCGATGTATAAAAACGCCTCCGTTATCTTTGCGGATGAACCAACGGCCTCACTTGATGAGGCAAATCGGCAACGCATTGTTTCGCTGTTGCGGGACTGCGCAAATCGAGGCGCTGCCGTTATTCTTGCAACGCACGATGAACGTCTTATAAATGAATGTGATACCGTGGTTGCACTCACCTAATAGGTGGAGTTTTTGAGAATTACATACAGGCTGCACCGTGAACTTCATGACTACGACCGTCAGCTACAAAGTCCACAAGACCGTATACAGACCCAAAGAAGACTGGCAGATCATTCCCAACACGCAGGAGGCGATCATTTCAGAAGAGACCTGGCTGCGAGTACAGGAGATCCGGGAGAACCGTATCCGTCCGACTGCAACGGGCAGAATCGGCCTCTTCTCCGGTATCGCCTACTGCTACGACTCCGGATCGAAGCTGTCCTTCTGCGCGGCGAAAAGTCTGAAACCCAATCAGGAGCAGTATCGCTGCTCGAAGTACAAGAGCAACCGGGGTGAATGTACGATCCATTTTATCCGGGAGCAGGTACTGACCGCAATTGTGCTGAAGGCAGTTCAGGAGCTTGCCGAGTTCGTTCAGGAATTTGAGCCGGTATTCCTCTATCTTATGGAGAAGAAAAAGACTCTGGTACAGAAACAGGAAATGTCCGATATAGAGCGCACGGTGAAAAAGGATCCGGATTGGATCGCGGAGATCGACCGGATCATCTCCCGCCTTTATGAGGACAATATCTCCGGTAAGGTTTCCGACGAGCGGTATATCCGGATGTCCGGCGAATACGAAGCCGAGCAGAAGGCTCTGGAAGACGAACTTGCTCAGAGCGAGGCCCGGCTGGCAGAACTGAAGCAGTCATCCATCGATCTGAGGATGCTGCTGAAGACACTTCGCGGATGCACGGAGATCACGGAACTCAACCGGGAACTGGTGAACCGCCTGATACAGCGCATTGAAGTCCACAACAACGATAAATATGACGGTCACTGCCATGTGAAGGTCGATATCTACTTCACCGGCGTAGGGATCATAGATATCCCGACAGAAGAGGAAATGCTCAGTCTGATGGAAGAGATCCGTGAGAACAAGAGCACCGCTATTCTGTCATAAAAACGAGAAAGGTGCAACCCTGAAAAAAGGTTGCACCAAACTCAATTAAGAAACATCCTTACGGGGCTCGCCCGAATCGGCTGCACCTCCTTCAACGAAGAGTGTATCTGTGTTGTAAAGTTGATTGTACGGTTTATTTTCTCTTTAAGAGCCAAAAATGATTCTGACCATCGCTGGAATCCGACACATTACAACTCAGAGACCGTTTATTGTCCGGGTCTTTTGGATTGCAGCTCAGCAGCATACCAAGGGCCGTATTGACAAAGGCATTATGATTGCCCTTGCTTTGGGAAAGAAGGAACACCATAGCATAGTCTTGCCCTTCATCCAGGGTGGAAAACTCCGAAAAGAAGTCCTTTACAAAACCCCAGCCATGCTTTTCATAAACGATTTCATAATCCGGATTATTTAGCAGATCCACATATTCCGGTTCTTCTACTGATTCGTCGCTATCCGAGTCTTCCGAATACTCATAATCACTATCATCATTGCGGCTAATCATGCTTTCAAAGAACCCGTTTACGCTTTCTATCATATGAGAGTAGGTATCTCTGTCTATACCGAACTCTTCAGAGGGATCATATGCCTCCATGGATTCCTTGACCATATCACGAATGGTTTCCAGTTTTTTCTTCATATCTGTCATTTCGGTCTGATATGACTTCTGGATAGCTTTGATTTCCTGTAATCTTCTCTCTTCCTCCGCAATTTTAGCGTCGAAGGCTTTGTAGATCACATGATTATCCTTATCAAGGAGTTCTTTTATCTCTTCAATGGTAAACCCAGCCTTTTGAAGATTTTTGATCTTTACAAAGGCAAGAGCCTGTTCCTCCTCATAAAAACGGTATCCTGACCATTGATCCACCTTAACCGGTTTCAGCAGATTTACATGATCATAATAACGAAGCGTTTGAGGATTGCAGCCACAGAGACGGGCAAATTCCTTGATCGTCATATCATGTACCTCCTTTCTGAAACCGTTATATCATTGCAGTTTGCTGTAAGGTCAATACCTACTTTCAATTTTCCAGAACAATTTTTCTTGAATTACATATTCAGCTTCATGAACCCCAGGCAACCAAATTCAGTCGCAGGCGTAAAACCAAGCGACTTATAAAAGGCAATGGTCTTTTCCGTGTTGTCTGTCATGAGTTCCGTTTGATATACATCGGGATAACGGCAGATGATTGCTCTGAGGAGATCGGTTCCTATTCCTTTGCGCTGGAATTCCGGGAGCACAATAATGTCTTGAATGAACAAGATAGAAGCTCCGTCGCCCACGGCTCTTATAATGCCAACCAGCCTTCCTTGCGCGGTATATGCGCCGAGTGTACAAAGAGAGTTCTTATATGCCTTTTCCAGCATCTGCGGATGGTCGGTATAGTTCGTCCAGCCGACGCTTGTATACAGGTTCATAATTTCATTGCGATCAAAGGCGGCATAATCCCTAATCACAACGCTCTCTGCCCGCCAATCTTCGCTTGTAAGGATATTCACTTCGTCTTCTTCCGTGGTATCTACTTTTGTTTCATAAGTATTAAAGGCGTAATGCTTGAAGCCGCACTTTTCCTGAACCCTCTGCGACTGTTTGTTCCACAGGAAATGACCGCAGAAGATCACATCAAGACCAACTTCTTCGAAAAGATACCGGATCACTTCCTTCACAGCTTCCGGCATCAGTCCTTGCCCCCAATACACTTTCGAGAGCACATACCCAATCTCACGGCATTTTTTATCTGCAAATTCGGGAAAGTGATCTTCATTGTATTGCTCAATACCGAGAGAGCCAATTACTTTGCCCTGATATTCCAAAGCGAAAGTCTTCTTGTGACCGATGAACATATCCAGAATCTTTTGGGATTCTTCCTTGGATGCGTGGGGCTTCCAGCCTGCCATCTGACCAACGCCGTCAACAGAAGCATAGGCGTATAAATCATCCAGGTCAGTCTGACGCCAAGGACGCAGGATCATGCGGTCTGTATGTAAGGTGACATTGCTGATATCAATCTCTGTATTCATTTATTATTCCTCCAACTTATACACATCGCATCCATCACGCTTGCCGGAGAATGTGAAGCCATGCTTCTTTGCAATATGCTCTGTAACTGCTTGTCTCGGATCACATTCGATGATTGTGCCTTTTCTGAGTTTTCGACACTCAGCAATGAGCATCTTTGTAAGTATACTTGCATAACCTTTTCCCCAAACGTCTCGCTTGAGAATCCAGCCTATTTCCATATTTTCTTCATCGTAATCGTGGAAGATAACATAGCCAATAAAGGAACCGCTGTCCTCAACAGCATAGACCAAAGGCTTTTCAGAAAGTCCGGCATCCACGAGAAATTGCATTGTTTGTTCCTTTGAAAAAGGCGGCTCAATATACCGCATGACTTCACTATCTGAAAGAAGTGCGTACAAATCATCCAGATCAGCTAATGTCATTTCCCGTATCAAAGGTTCGCTGAGGTTCATTTCAATCTCCTTACTCATGGTCTAAAGGCGTTCGTTTCCTTCCTGAGCAAAACGTGGGCATATATCAAAAGTATCCTTCAGATATCAGTAGTTCCAACACCATTGCTTCTCTTTCAAACATCATGGGATTATATGGGCTCGTGCCCACGCTGCGGTTCTTTTGAATTGCCATCAAGGGCGTAACAAATTCCAATGTATAGGCTTCCTGCGCCTCGTAAGCGTCCAGATCCTGCCGAACTGCTTCCGGCTCCGCTTCGCACAGGTAGTAGTAATTATCCTGAACAAAGCATTCAGAGGCATCCATGTCGCTCCGCTGAATCCGGTGGACGTAGCCGTATTCCTTGACCGTCTCAGGCTTTACCACAAGCCCGGCTTCCTCTCGCGTCTCTCGGATCATTGCTTCCACAGGGTTCTCGCCGTTTTCAATGCCGCCGCCCGGGAACTTGTAGTAATCGTATTTCAGGCTGTGGATCATGGCGATTCTTCCATCCCTTATGATGATGCTGCGGGCGGAGTTGCGAACGAAACGGCGGGTGCAGTGTTCATAGTCTTGCTTGTCCATCTCAAATAATAATCTCATAGCCGGTCCTCAATCAGGCATGGAATACTTAATATCTGTGAAAGGTTGTCCACTGTAAAATCCGGAACCTCTGCCTCACAGGAGGGCTTCATATAGATCGCAAGCCCTTTCCTGATTCGGATGGTTTTCATGCCCAGCTTCTTGGCAGGACGGATGTCGTTATCCAGCCGATCGCCCACCATGACGGCGTTTTCCGGGGTGCAGTCCGCCTGCTCCAAGGCCAAGCGGAAAATGGCCGGATCCGGCTTTGATACGCCAAGCTCAGCAGAGGAGGCAATCACCGAGAAATACTGACCCAATCCCCAGGCATCCATGCGCTCCCTTGCTCCCGGCTCCTGATTTGCGATAATTCCGAGCCTGTAGCCTTGCCTGCAGAGCGCAGCCAACGTCTGTTCACAGTCCGGAAAGGGAGCTTCATCCTCGCTGTGCCAGGGCGTTTTGGATAGGCCGAAATGCTCGATGGCCTTTTGATCTCCGTTAAATCCCTCTTTTGCGTATTGGATGCGTTTATCCCAAAACTGATCTAATGTGACGGAGGTGCCTTCGATCATGTCTCTGATTCGATGCTTATAGGCTTCTTCCTCGTCCACCAGCGTTGAACCAATATCAAAGAAGACCCAGCGAATTGCGTTCATATTATTCATCCCCGAGATTTAAGTCCTGGCATTTTTGGATGGCAAGATCATGGTTCTGCTCCGCAGCTTTCTTATACCAGTGCTTTGCCTTTTCCATATTAACAGGCGTCCCAATCCCTTCTTCATAGAAACATGCGAGATTGAATTGGCCGTCACGATCACCATGCTCTGCGGCACGTTGCGTCCAGTAAAACGCCTTATCCGCGTCCTTCTCCACACCGATCCCGTCATAGAAAAAGTAGCCCACTTGACATTCGGCAAGGGGATAGCCCTTCTCAGCAAGCTCCATGTGTCCTTCAAAGCACTTCTCAAACTGCTTTGTATTCCAGTATTTCTCGATCAGTTCATTGCAACGGTCAAACTCCGAACAAGGTTTATAATAAGTTTCTGCCATCTTCAGTACCTCAATCAAATCATTTCATTCCGCTATGCGTGGGTTCGGTTTTGTGTCAAATCAAATAGAGCCTCATAAATACGTATCCATCCTCAATCGTGTCGGAAAGACAAAAGCCCTGCTTTATCCAGAACTCCTGCGCAGCAATATGTTCCATCTTTACCGGAGCAGAGATTCTGCAGGCAGAGAATTCCCTTTGCAAATACTCAATACAGAGCTTTACCGCCTTTGATCCATATCCCTTCCTCTGAAATGCATCGTCAATTAAGAAGTTGATGATTTGATAATTGTCTTCTCCCACATACATGGAAACAAACCCAACTATCGTGTCATCGCTGTATATGGCAAACGGCCTTGTGTCTTGATAGTAAACCCATGCCTCCGCCAGTGAATAGGTCACAGGATCGACAAAATCCTCATTCTCTACACTTGCTCTCAAAAGCAGGCATTCTCTGAAGTTATCTTCACTGATGGCTCGCAGCTCAATCATCGGATTATCCCCCTGCGTATGCTTCACAACTTACTTCTCCTATCATTTCATCAATCTGTCGGTACAGTTCCTCATACGCCTGATCTGCTATCGGCTTTTTCGGCATCCAGAACGCATGGAGCTCCTGCAGGTCCGGAGAATCTCCAAAAAGTGCCTTCACCTTCTCATACGCAAAGTCATTCGCGTCCCGCTCATAGGGCTGTCCAAGATATAGCTCCGTGAAACGCTCTGTTGATCCTTCGAGCTTACATTCTTTCCATTCGCCGTCAACGAGCTTATAACAAGTGCCGTCATATTGGATAACATAGAGGCGGCTCCTGGAAATCAGCTCGTCAAAGCACTCCGGGTGCAAATACTGCAAGGCATGGCGAAGCTCATGAAACAGATAGAACATCTGCTCGTACTCCGGTTGAGATTGGAGCATCTCTTTGT
>Ga0247611_10005091_pt1 | contig 17750 bp, 9 predicted proteins | sample 177DNAGHGhighgp2_FD_192422 | JGI IMG/M metagenome (GOLD analysis project Ga0247611, IMG submission 192422) | Sheep rumen microbial communities from Palmerston North, Manawatu-Wanganui, New Zealand - 1770 DNA GHGhigh gp2 | ecosystem: Host-associated > Mammals > Digestive system > Stomach > Rumen ... | reverse complement strand
CCCCCGCAGGAATGACATGGGAGGCTGATACATGTCTTTGTTCGGTTGTCACAGGCTTCAGAAAGCATATCAATACAGCGATGCGATGCTACAGGCCTCAACAGCTATGTCATCCCAGCGATACGATGTTACAGGCCTCAACAGCTATGTCATCCCTGCGCTGGCCGGGTGGGCAAAGGCATGGGATCTATAGCTGTTGTGGCCGTCTCAATATTGTTTTTCCTTCTTTGGTCCGCCTCCCATAGATTGACTACGTCGAATGCAAAGCATTTCCCTCCAACGCACTTGCCCCCGCAGGAATGACATGGGAGGCTTGGTTTAGACTTCTTATTAATCTATTTATTAATCTATACCTCTCGCCAATTTTTTTCGCTTTTTTTCATTTTTTCCGAATCCTATCAAAAAAAATCCTATATTTGCCGCCTATAATATTTTATATACTAAATAAGTCTATCCAAATAGAAACAAATTAAAAACAACGAATTGAACACCAAATAATTAACACAATTATTAACCTAAATTCAATCACTATGAAAAGTAAAAGACTACTTTCATTGATGCTGCTCTGCTTCGCTGTATTTGGCGTGGCAAGAGCTGATGAAGTTGTGATCGGAGACACGGAATCGACGAGTACCCAGTACTATCTTCCTGTCAACATGTATTACCACTACTCAATGACGCAGCAGATCTTCACTGCTGAAGAAATCGGAATGGCTGGAACCATCAATTCCATCGCCTTTGACTATGCGTACACAAATGAATTCTCCATGGAAAACGTTCAAATTTACATGATGAATGTGGACAAGGAGAACTTTGAATCCACCTCTGACATGGTGCAGATTAGCGCAAGCGATCTGGTGTGGGAAGGTACCTTCACCGCCTCTGCAACTGGCTGGGTAACCATTGACCTTGACACTCCTTTCGCGTATGATGGCTCAAGCAACCTCTTGGTGTGCTGCTACGACCCAACTAGTGGCTATCCTGGAAGTAGTTTCAAGTTCCGCACCACTGCCACCACTGATTACTTGGCTCTTGCCTATTACAGTGACAGCTACACCCCAAGCTTAGAAGACGTGAGCACCTACAACGGCAGCAAATATCGCTACCAATACCGCACCAACATCCAGTTAGACATCACTCCCTCTGGCACTCCGGTTTGCAACAAGCCTACCCTTGCAGTTTCAGAAATCACCCATAACCAAGCTACCTTGACCGTGGGTGGCGGCAGCGGCACTTACAACGTGCAATACAAGTTGGTTTCTGCCACAACTTGGACGAATGTTGCCTCTAACACCACCGAAACCACCCTCACGCTCAGCGGTCTTACCCCGCTTACGGCTTACGACGTGCAAGCACAGAGCGTGTGCGAAGGCGGTGCTACCAGCGACTGGAAAACCGCAAGCTTCAACACCACTGCCGAAGCCGAACTCGTTGGCGACGCTTGGAGCGACGACTTTGAAGGCGAAACCTGCGGTTGGGAACTGATTAACGGCACCCTTACCAACGCTTGGGCCTGGGGTACTGCTGTCAACAATGGCGGCACTCATGCCCTCTACGTCTCCAACGACGGCGGCACCACCAACGCCTACACCAACAACAGCGCTGCCATGGTGTATGCCACCAAGCTCCTCAACTTCACGGAAGGCAAATTTGAATTTGCCTTCAACTGGATGGCCAATGGCGAAACTAACTGGGACTTCTTGAGAGTAGCTTTGGTACCCGCTTCGGTCAGCTTGACTGCAGGTACTTCACTTCCTACTGGTTTGACTTACTCAGCTGTTCCGAGTGGCTGGATTGCCATAGACGGTGGCAGCCAACTTGTAGGTGTTACCGATTGGCAAAACCAAAGCGTGGCCGTCAACGTGCCCGCTGGCAACTATTACTTGGTGATGGCTTGGCGCAACGACAGTAGTGGCGGCGTCCAACCTCCTGCGGCTGTCGATAACGTGAGCATCACTCGCGTGGCCTGTGGTTACGATGTGGAAGGTCTGGCTGTGGATAATGTTACCACTAACAGTGCCACCCTCACCTGGACTGCCGGCGAAGCCGAGCAATGGCAAGTGGCTTTCGCCGACAATGGCAACTTCGACAATGCAACAGAAGCGATTGTCAGTGCAGCCACCTACAATATGACTGGTCTGCAACCCTCCACCAGATATTATGCAAAGGTGCGCGCTTACTGCGGTGGCGAAGACTTCGGCTCATGGAGCAACGTGATTGAAGTCTTAACCGACTGCGCCATCATCCCCGCCGTGGGCTTCACCGAAAACTTCGACAGCTACACGGCTGCTGCAGGTGTTCTGCCTATCTGCTGGAACAAGATCAACACAACCACTTATAGTACTTATCAAGGTTATCCGAGAATCTATAATTATAGCTCTCAATCCTCGCCCAACTGCTTGTATTTCTATTCCTATTATTCAAGCTATTACGACTATTACGATCCTCAGGACCAATACGCCATCCTGCCTGAAATGGAGAACTTGGCTGGCAAGCTCATCACGCTATCGGCTAGGGCCAACAGCAACACTGTTACCTTCAAGATTGGTTTGATGACCGACCCGACCGATGCCAGCACCTTCACAGAGATGGCCACCCAAGCCCTGACTACTTCCTATCAGGAATTCGAGTATGTTGTGCCTGCCGATGCAACGGCCCACTACATCGCCATCATGATGGAAGCCGCCAACTCAAGCTCAGCCACTCGTTATATCTATATCGACGACATCGCCATTACTGAGGCTCCTACCTGCTTCAAACCCACTGGCCTGACCTACAGCAATGTTTACGGTCACGGTGCCACACTCAGCTGGCTCTTGAACGACGAGACCCAAACCGCTTGGGACGTGCAAGTTTCCGACACTGTTAGCTTCAGCCGTATCGTTACACTTGTTGAAAACGTCAACAACCATGAGAACTATGTGCTGAGCGGCCTCGATCCCGAGACACATTATTATGTGCGTGTCCGCGCCAACTGCGGCGGTGGAGACGTGAGCGACTGGAGCAACACCGTCAACTTCACCACCACAGTGGCCTGCCCTGCTCCCACTGGCTTTGCCGCCACCGAACTTTCGGGCTATACTGCCACACTGAACTGGACTGGCAACAGCGAAAACTACACTGTCAGCTATAGAACAGCCGCCAGTGCGATTGGCTTCTATGAAGCGTTCAACACCAATGGCATTCCAACTGGCTGGACACAATACAGCGGCTTGGTGGATGAAGTGCTGGACGGCTCTGCCCAATTGACATCAGGATCCAACTGGGGAACTACCACTACTGGTTTGGGTGCTTATAACGCAAAACTCAACATCTACGGAACCTCACGCAAGAATTGGCTTGTGACTCCTGAAGTCACCCTTGAAAATGGCTACAACTTGGACTTCGACCTTGCCCTGACCGACTTTGGCAACTCGGATCCCATTGAAAATGACACTTTGCAAGCCGATGACAGATTCGTCGTTTTGATTTATGCCGATGAAGCATGGACCATCCTGCGCGAGTGGAACAACACTGGTTCGGAATTTGTCTATAACACCATCGCCACCACGGGCGAACATGTCAGCATCAACCTCTCGGCTTACGTTGGCAAGACCGTGAAGATTGCCTTCTACGGCGAATCAACGGAATCTGGCGGCGACAACGATATGCACATCGACAATGTGATTGTCGGTATTCCTGTTGCCGCTGGCCAATGGGAGACCGTCAACGTTGACGAAGCTCCTGTCATCCTTACCGGCCTCACGCCTGAAACCACTTACGAAGCCAAGGTGCAAGGCAACTGCGGCGATGACGGCTTGAGCCTTGAGTCCAACATCATCACCTTCACCACGCTTGATGCCTGCCCGACACCTACAGGTCTGGCTGCTGCCAACGTCACTGCCACCACTGCCGACCTCAGCTGGAACGGCTCCATTGATGTGGATAGCTACACCGTGCAATACAGAACAGCTGCCCATGATGCAGCCCCGTTTATGCAGGACTTTGAAAGCGAAACAGCATTAAACGGCTGGACTTTCATTGGTGACACTATCAATGGCATAGGCGGTACTGGAACTAATCCTGCTGGACGCAATACAACTGCTGCACACAGTGGCTCGTATGGCTTTAGATTCTCCTCTTACACCTCTTCAGCAGATTACAACCAGTATCTGATTTCTCCCGAGTTGACCGTAACTGGCGAGCTGAAATTCTATTATAAGAGATACACTAGCGGAACTGGGGAAGTGTTCAGCGTAGGCTATTCCACCACCACCAACGACGTGGAGGCTTTCACTTGGGGCGACACAATCAATGCTACCACAACATGGCAAGCCTACACTCAAGAGCTTCCTGCCAATGCGAAGTATTTCGCCATCCACTACTTATCCGAATATCAATACTATCTCTATGTTGACGACATCACCATCGGTGCCCATGAAGTTCCCGCTGGCGAATGGCAAACTGCAAGCAGCAGCACCACCAACGTCACGCTGACTGGCCTCACACCTGAGACGCCTTACGAAGCCCAAGTGAAGGCTGACTGCTCCGATCCTGAAGCTTGGAGCAACATGGTTACCTTCACCACGCTTGAGCAGACGTCATTCACCCAGACGCTCGAGTTGACCGAAGGCTGGAACTGGATCAGCTCATACATCGAAATGGACGATCCCGTCGACCTGCTGCTCATGCTCGAAGAAGGCCTGAACGGCAACGGCACGGTGATCAAGAACGCCGACTACACCACCTCCTACGAGGATGAAGAGTGGTTCGGCGACTTGGACGACGAAGGCATCATGAACGAACAGATGTACAAGGTTTATGTCATTGCCGACTGCGAGGTCGAACTGCAAGGCATGCCCGCCGATCCCGCCAACCACACCATCACCATCGTTCACGGATGGAACTGGATCGGATTCCCCTGCTCCGAGACTGTGAGCATTGAGGATGCCCTCGCCGACTTCGAAGCCGAAGAAGGTGACATCCTCAAGACCAGCGAGTCCACCACCAACTTCGAGGACGGCGAGTGGTTCGGCGACATCGAAGAAATGGTCCCCGGACAAGGCTACATGTACTATTCCAACAGCGAGGAGGAAAAGGAACTGACCTTCTTGACTGGAGCCAAAGCACGCCGCAACAACAACCTTGGAAAACTCAAGAAATAATCCGAAAACAGCACCGATTGATGTGACTTTGCACATCAATCGGTGCTATCCAAACTAACCTAAATAACAAGCGAACAAAAAGTTAAACCAATTAAATAACAAAAAAATGAAAAAAGTATTAGCTTTATTATTGATTTGTCTGTCAAGCACAGTGATGTTTGCACAGAAAGCCACCCCGACACACTGGACTTCAGTGAACGACGAGAACAACATGACAATGTACGCCGTACTCGTCCTCGATGGAGTGGAACAGTATGAAGACGCCCTGAACTACGAGATCGGCGTGTTCGACCAATACGGAGACTGCCGTTGCGCCAAGTTCCCCAAAAAGAAAAACAACACGGGCCGTTACGTTTACACCTTAACAATCAAGGGTCATGACGGTCTTGTCTACAATTTCAGAATTTGGGACCACACGATCGACATGGAGCTTGAGGCCACCTTCCTAGGCGAACCGCTCGAATTCGAGAACAACGCCCTTATCGGAAGCGGCAACAATCCCGAATCTTTGGAGTTCACCACTGGCGCCGCCTCCGGCTTCGAACTCCCCATCACCGGCTACGGTGAAGGCACCGGCAACTGGTACCTCATCGCCTCACCTGTCGGCACCGTGAACCCCACCGACGTCACGCTTAAGGTGGGAGAAGGCAACATGCTCAACGAGAATGGCTACGACCTCTTCTTCTTCGACCAGAGCCAGAACGAGGAGGAATGGAGAAACTACGTGCTCTCCAACTTCCAGCTTGAACCCGGCAAGGGCTACCTCTATGCCAACCACGACGACGTCACCCTCGTCTTCAACGGCACGGCCTACACTGGCACCGGCACCTTCGACCTGGTTTATGACGCCGACGCCAACGCCACCGGCTTCAACCTCGTGGGCAACCCCTTCGGCGATGTAGCCTACGTCGACAGGCCTTTCTACACCATGAACGAGGGTGGCACCGATATCATGAGCGAATCGACCACCGGCACCGTCCCCGCCATGACCGGTATCTTCGTCCAGGCCACTGAAGAAGGTGAGAACGTGACCTTCAGCACCGAGGCACCTGGCGACAAAATCTCAAGCCTCGCCCTCAACCTGAGCAGCGGCCGCAACGTCATCGACCGCGCCATCGTCCGCTTCGACGAAGGTCTGCAGCTGAACAAGTTCCAGCTCAACCCCAACAGCACCAAGGTCTACATCCCCGTCGACAACGAGGACTTCGCAGTGGTGCGCGGCGAAAGCATGGGCGAGATGCCCGTCAACTTCAAGGCTGAATCCAACGGCAACTACACCCTCAGCTTCACCAACGAGAACGTCGAGTTCGCCTACCTGCACCTCATCGACAACATGAACGGCAACGACGTCGACCTGCTCGCCAACCCGACCTACAGCTTCGACGCCCTCACCACCGACTATGCCAGCCGCTTCAAACTCGTGTTCGCCACGGGTAACGCCGACGACGACTTCGCCTTCTTCAGCAACGGCAACTTCATCATCAACAATGAAGGCAACGCCATGCTCCAAGTGGTCGACGTCACCGGACGCATCCTCAAGAACGAGACCATCAACGGCTGCGCCAGCGTCAACGTGAACGCCGCCCCTGGCGTCTACATGCTCCGCCTCATCAACGGCGACAACATGAAGGTCCAGAAAGTGGTTGTGAAATAATTAATTCTATTGTCTAATCATTAAAACACAAAAATACAATGAAGAAATTAGCATTAACACTCGCCATCGTCCTCGGACTTGGCATGGCTTCCTACGCTGAAGGTGGCGGACTTTTCGGACAAGGTCAATCTGTTGCTGAAGAGAACACCACGACTACGATGTACAACCGCGACGGCCTGTTCCCGGCTCTCCCGGGCCAGCATGGCACTGGTCAGCACCAGCCTGCCCCCGTGGGCAGCGGCATCGCCGTCCTCATCGGCCTTGGTGCAGCCTACGCTTTCGCCAAGAAACGCGAGGAATAATCGGAGCCTTTGAACTACTGGTCGTTCCGGTAGCTTCGCAAAAGAGACATCCTTTCTTTAGGGTGTCTCTTTTTTTCTGATGTTACAGGCCTCAACAGCTATGTCATCCTCGCGATACGATGTTACAGGCCTCAACAGCTATGTCATCCCAGCGATGGCCGGGTGGGCAAAGGCAAGGGATCTATAGCTGTTGTGGCCGTCACAATATGGTTCTTTCTTCTTTGTTCCGCCTCCCATAGATTCCCCCCTTCCCACATGCCCCCGCAGGAATGACATGGGAGGCTGATACATGTCTTTGTTCGGTTGTCACAGGCTTCAGAAAGCATATCAATACAGCGATGCGATGCTACAGGCCTCAACAGCTATGTCATCCCAGCGATACGATATTACAGGCCTCAACAGCTATGTCATCCCTGCGCTGGCCGGGTGGGCAAAGGCATGGGATCTATAGCTGTTGTGGCCGTCTCAATAAGGTTTCTATTTCTTTGCCCCGCCTCCCATAGATTCCAACTCACCCACATGCCCCCGCAGGAATGACATGGGAGGCTGATACATGTCTTTGTTCGGTTGACACAGGCTTCAGAAAGCATGTCATTCCAGCGATGCGTTGTTGCAGGCCTCAATAGCTATGTCATCCCAGCGTTAGGTTGAGCGAGGGCAAGGAATCTATACTTTCTGATGCCGTCCCAATATGGTTCTTCCTTCTTTGTTCCGCCTCCCATAGATTCCCCCCTTCCCACATGCCCCCGCAGGAATGACATGGGAGGCTGATACATGTCTTTGTTCGGTTGTTACAGGCCTCAACAGCTATGTCGTCCCAGAAATGCGATGCTACAGGCATCAACAGCTATGTCATCCCAGCGATGGCCGGTGGGCAAAGGCATGGGATCTATAGCTGTTGTGGCCGTCTCAATATGGTTCTTCCTTCTTTGGTCCGCCTCCCATAGATTCCCCCCTTCCCACATGCCCCCGCAGGAATGACATGGGAGGCTGATACATGTCTTTGTTCGGTTGACACAGGCTTCAGAAAGCATGTCATTCCAGCGTTAGGTTGAGCGAGGGCAAGGAATCTATGCTTTCTGAAGCCGTCACAATATGGTTCTTCCTTCTTTGGTCCGCCTCCCATAGATTGACTACGTCGAATGCAAAGCATTTCCCTCCAACCCACATGCCCCCGCAGGAATGACATGGGAGGCTGATACATGTCTTTGTTAGGTTGTCACAGGCTTCAGAAAGCATGTCATTCCAGCGATACGATGCTACAGGCCTCAACAGCTATGTCATCCCTGCGCTGGCCGGTGGGCAAAGGCATGGGATCTATAGCTGTTGAGGCCGTCACAATAAGGTTTCTGCTTCTTTGGTCCGCCTCCCATAGATTGACTACGTCGAATGCAAAGCATTTCCCGCTCACCCACATGCCCCCGCAGGAATGACATGGGAGGCTGGTTTTATGTTTCCTTTAGGAATGGTTTTTTTCTCTTCAATGTCAACCATTCATTAAGTTTTCGTAATTTTGCACCCTAAAATAGGATTCATAGTAAAATGAAAAACAACTACAAGGAATATAAACAGCTGAATCTCACCGAGACAGCCAATGAAATCCGTGAGTTTTGGGAAGCCGACGACACCTTTCAAAAGAGCCTCGACAACCGCGACAAAGACAACGCTTTCGTGTTTTATGAAGGTCCGCCGAGCGCCAACGGCACCCCAGGCATCCACCATGTGATGGCACGTTCCATCAAGGACGTGATGTGCCGCTACCAGACCCTGAAAGGCAAACACGTCGTCCGCAAAGCCGGTTGGGACACCCACGGCCTGCCTGTGGAACTCGGCGTGGAGAAGAAACTCGGCATCACCAAGGAAGACATCGGCAAGAAAATCAGCGTTGACGACTACAACCGCGCCTGCCGCGAGGAGGTGATGAAATATAAGGACATGTGGGACGACCTCACCCGAAAGATGGGCTACTGGGTCAACCTCAACGACCCTTATATCACCTTCACCAACGACTACATCGAGACCTTGTGGTTCCTTTTGAAAGACCTCTATAACAAAGGCCTGCTCTACAAAGGCTACACCATCCAACCCTACTCGCCCGCTGCCGGCACTGGCCTCAGCTCCCACGAACTGAACATGCCCGGCTGCTATCGCGATGTAAAAGACCTTACCTGCGTTGCTTTGTTCCGCCTGAAGGCACAACAGAGCAAGTTCACGAAGCTGCCTTTTGGTGTTGATGTGCCCTTTGGTCAGGTGCAAGTCATTGCCTGGACCACCACCCCTTGGACATTGCCAAGCAACACGGCCTTGTGCGTTGGTCCGAACATCGAATATAACCTCGTCCGCTCGGTCAACCCCGTGTCGGGCGAACCCACCTATCTCATCCTCGGCAAGCCGCTGATGGCCTCTTTCTTCCCCACTGAAGAAGAGAAGCCCAGCTTTGAGGATTGGAAAGTCGGCGACAAGAAACTGCCTTACGAGGTGCTGGGCACCGTGAAAGGCAGCGAACTGGTTGGCCTCGAATACGAGCAACTGATTCCTTGGGTCAACCCGGGCGAAGGCGCCTTCCGCATCATCCCTGGCGAATATGTCACCACCGAGGACGGTACGGGCATCGTCCACATCGCCCCGACCTTCGGCGCCGACGACAAGCGCGTGGCCGCCGCCGCTGGCATCCCGCCCTTGCAGATGATCGACAAGGACGGCAAGGCACAGCCAATGGTCGACCGCACAGGTAAGTTCTTCCGCATCGAAGACCTCGACCCCGACTTCGTCAAGAACTGCATGAATGTGGAAGCCTATCGCCCCTATGCCGGACAGTTCGTGAAGAATGCTTACGACCCCACCAAGACCGAAAAAGACAAGTCGCTGGATGTCGACATCGTGGTGATGCTGAAGGAAGAAGGTAAACTCTTCAAGAGCGAGAAACACACCCACAACTACCCACACTGCTGGCGCACCGACAAACCTGTGCTCTACTATCCCCTCGACAGCTGGTTCATCAAGACCACGGCTCTCAAGGACCGCATGATCGAACTCAACAAGACCATCAACTGGAAGCCTGAAGCTACCGGCAGCGGCCGTTTCGGCAACTGGCTGGAGAACCTCGTCGACTGGAACCTCTCGCGTTCGCGCTATTGGGGCACACCGTTGCCCATCTGGCGCACCGAGGATGGCAAGGAAGAGATCTGCATCGGCAGCGTCGAAGAACTCCGCAACGAAATCGAGAAGTCCATCAAGGCAGGCTTCATGACAGAGAACCCTTATGCTAGTGAAGACTACACCAAGTTCGACCTGCATCGTCCTTATATCGACGGCGTGGTTTTGGTGTCGCCTAGCGGCAAGAAGATGTTCCGTGAACCCGACCTTATCGACGTGTGGTTCGACAGCGGCGCCATGCCGTATGCCCAATACCACTACATGGGTGACAAGACGGGTCTCCCCTTCCCCGCCGACTTCATCGCCGAGGGCGTCGACCAGACCCGGGGCTGGTTCTTCACCTTGCACGCCATCGCCACGATGTGTTTCGACAGTGTGGCCTACAAGAACGTCATCTCCAACGGTTTGGTGCTCGACAAGAACGGCAACAAGATGTCGAAGCGTCTGGGCAACGCCGTCGACCCATTTGGCGCCATCGAGAAATTTGGCGCCGATGCCGTGCGTTGGTACATGATCACCAACTCGCAGCCTTGGGACAACCTGAAATTCGATGAAGCTGGTGTGGACGAGGTGCGCCGCAAGTTCTTCGGAACCCTCTACAACACCTACGCTTTCTTCGCCTTGTACGCCAACATCGACAAGTTCGACTACAAGGAAGCCGACATTGACATCAAGGAGCGTCCTGAAATCGACCGTTGGATTCTTTCGGAGCTGAACTCCCTCATCCTCGAAGTCGACAACGCCTACCAGAGCTATGAGCCCACCCGTGCTGGTCGTGCCATCAGCGAGTTCGTGGATGCCCACCTCAGCAACTGGTACGTGCGCCTCTCGCGCCGCCGTTTCTGGAAGAGCGAAGACAACCAAGACAAGTTGTCGGCCTACCAGACCCTCTACACCTGCCTCGAGACCGTGGCACGCCTCATGTCGCCCATCGCACCCTTCTTCAGCGAACAACTCTACCGCGACCTGAACAACGTCACGAGCCGCAACAAAGCCGAGTCTGTCCATCTGACCGACTTCCCCGTCGCCAACACGACCTTCATCGACAAGGCCTTGGAAGAGCGTATGGAGATGGCCCAACTCGTGTCATCGTTGGTGCTCTCGCTGCGTAAGAAAGCCAACATCCGCGTGCGTCAGCCCCTGTCGAAGATCATGATTCCTGTCAAGGACGAGAACATGAAGACGCAACTGGAGAAGGTGTCGCACCTCATCAAGAGCGAGGTCAACATCAAGGAAATCGAGTTCCTCTCGCCCGACAACAACATTCTGGTGAAGAACGTGAAGCCCAACTTCAAGACCTTGGGCAAGAAGTACGGCAAGCAGATGAAGCAAATCCAAGCCTACTTCACCAACATGAGCCAAGAGGAAATCCACCAGTTCGAGAAGAACAACGGCACCCACTTGAATGTGGACGACGTTGACGTCGAGCTGACCCTCGAAGACGCGCTCATCTCTACGCAAGACATCCCCGGCTGGGCCGTCACCTCTGAAGGTGACCTCACCGTGGCACTCGACATGACTATCACCGATGAACTGATGCAGGAAGGCCTTGCCCGCGAGATTGTGAACCGCGTGCAGAACCTCCGCAAGACCGGTGGCTTTGAGGTCACCGACCGCATCGAGCTGCTCATCGAAAAGAACGAAAAGATTGATGCTGCCGTCGAAAAATTCGGCGACTACATCTGCACTGAGACCCTTGCCACTATCAACAAGGTGGATACACTGGAAGGCGTGGAAGCCGAAGAATTGGTGGAAGGCATTAATGTCAAATTGAAGATACAAAAAAAACTATAAACTGAAAGCGGTAAGCTTTAAGCAGTAAGCCAAACCGATGGCATATAGCTTAAAGCTTACTGCTTACCGCTAAAAAACATACAATCATGGACACTAACAAAAATGAACCACAAGTGCGCTATTCCGATGAAGATCTTGAGGAATTCAAAGCACTGATACTCGAAAAGCTCGAACAAGCTCATGCCAGCTTGGAAACCCTACAGGCCAACCTCTCGGGAGGAGAACACAGCACCGACGACACCGCTCCTACCTTCAAGGTGCTGGAAGACGGCTATGCCGTGGCAGAGAAAGAAGAAAATGCCCGTTTGGTTGCCCGTGAGGAAAAGTATATCCATAACCTGGAACTCGCACTCATGCGCATTGAGAACAAGACCTACGGCATCTGCTGCGAGACAGGGAAACTTATTCCTAAAGAAAGACTTCGCTGTGTGCCTATCACCACACGCTGCCTTGACGCAAAACTGAAAAAGAAGTGAAAAAACAAAACAACCGCGGCCTAATATGGTCGTTTGTGGTTATTTTTCTTATCTTACTCTTCGACCAAATTCTCAAGATTTGGGTGAAAACGAGTATGACCCTTGGCCAAGAGATTCCTGTCATCGGGAATTGGTTCAATTTATTGTTTATCGAGAACAACGGCATGGCCTTCGGTTGGTTGGGCGGAGGCGGCTTCTTGAAGCTGGCTTTGAGCATCTTCCGAATCGTGGCCATCATAGCGTTGTTTTGGGTTTTGGTTCGTCTGTCGAAGAAAAACACCAAGTTCGGGGTGCTGTTTGGCATCGCCCTCATCACGGCAGGCGCTATGGGCAACATCATCGACAGTGTGTTTTACGGGCGTATCTTTAGCGAGAGCACCTACAGCCAAGTCGCGACCCTCTTCCCCGACGGCGGCGGCTATGCCGGCTGGCTGCACGGACAGGTAGTCGACATGCTCTATTTCCCCATCATCGACGTGGCGAAGGAAAACGCCTCGTGGCTGCCCAACTTCTTCTTCGGTCCCGATGGACATTTCATCTTTTTCCGTCCCATCTTCAACCTCGCTGATGCCGCCATCACGGTGGGTGTATTCTATATGCTCATTTTCCAGTGGAAGTGGCTGAAGAGTTTGAATTAAAGTTTGTAATAGGATTTTCATACACATCTTATTATCAGTATTTTAAGGATTTTTCTATGCCAAAAAGTTTGTAATGGGCTTTTTGGCATACTTTTTTAATTGGAAATACGTTATCTTTGCATCATCATCATTCAAAAGTGGAACAAAATGAAAAAAACCATGAAGACCATTAAATCGTTAGGCATTGTGTTGGGGCTGATGCTGGCAGTCGCCTTCACTTCGTGCCACAAAGACAAAACCGGCGTTTATGCGCCCAAGAAGAAAATCCAGCAGATTTATTATTCGTGGAGCGACACGGAAAAAGAGCCCTTCCAACATTGGGAATGGAACGGCGACAAGCTCAACTCCATCACGCATTATTCGGACTACGACTTCAAGAAAGACGACACGTGGATTGAGAATTTCACCTACGACAACAACAACCGCGTCACTCGCGTGGACAACTACACGAACTCCGAGTACATCACCTACGAGTACGACGGCAACCACCTGAAAACGGCAACCGTCTTCTATCGTAATGCCATTGCCTGCACTTGGGCGATTAGTTACGACGGCGACAAAATCAGCAAGATGATGGGAACCTTCTACGACGACTTTAAAAAAGACGGTGCCAAGCTGCATCTGAACCCCTTGACGCACCTGCTTCCTCCCAATGTTTGCGAAAGCGTGACCCAATGCGAACAAAGGTTAGCCAACCAACGCGGGACAAAAGAGACCTACACCATCGCCCTCCTGCTGACTTGGACGGACAACAACATCAGCAAAATCGTCTTTACAGGCGACGGCGAATACATGGACTTCCAACTGCAATACGACGACAAAAACTGTCCCTGGTACGGTTTCATGGGCGGCCTCGAAGACTATCTGATCAACTTCACTTCAGGACACACCGGTTTCACCAAAAACAATGTGACCCGCATCATCATGACAGAAGACGACTACGCTGACACCATCTGCTACTCCTACCAGTACAACAACGACAAGTATCCCGTCTTGCAGACCATGTACGAAAGCGACGACATTGACGACAAACAAGTACTCTATTTCGAATATTAAACGCTCAATGATATGAAAAAGATCCATTTTCTGACTATGGTCACTGCAGCTATGTTTCTGGCGCTAGCCTCCTGCAAGCCGATTGATGACCCCAAAGAACTGACCAAAAATGTTAAGGTTACCACCGCTGGCCCGACTTTCATCACGGGCCACACCGCCTCCTGTGGAGCGGAAGTCACTGCCGAAGATGCTGGTTTGTTGATAGAGCTGGGTGTGTGCTGGAGCCTTTCGGAAAACCCCACCGTAGACGACCACACCCTAAGCACCTACAAATGCTCAAAGCCCTATTCCTGCCTATTGACCAATTTGGAACCCAACACGGTTTACCACGTGCGCGGCTATGCGAAATACGGCACAGAATACTGCTACGGCGAAGACAAGACCTTCACCACCCTCGGTGCCGATGCCCCATCGGCCTCGCCCGTCACCACCATTGAGGCTACAGAAATCACTGCACAATCTTTCCAAGCCGGTGCCAAGGTGGAACCCTTTGGCGTATCCAACTATATGGCCGGCATTTGCTTTAGCATTCAACCCGATTTCACCATTGAGGACTGTGTCGGATATGAAATTGGCTATGACGATGAGAATGGCGTTTACCAAGTCTATTGTCAAGGCTTAAGTCCCAACACGACATATTATTACCGTGCCTTTGTGGCCTGGGACGAAGGAAGCAACCCTGATTTTTACTACTTTCCCAATGGCTATTCCTTCTTCTACGGCGAAACCTTTAGCTTCACCACTTCCGAGACACCCTTAATGTTAGAACTCAGCACCTATGTCAACTACTACAGTTGGAGCGACCACTATATCGAAGCCTATGGTAGTATGCACTGCAACAGGCCCGAAGTGGTCAATCAAGTTGGCTTCTGCTATAGCACCACCAACGAATATCCGCAGTTTGAATCCGACTTTTGCGTCACGGTTGCCACTCCAACAGGTAGTGAATGGTACGACTTCTATGGCAACATTTATAACGTGTCGGCCAACACCAAGTATTACATCCGGACATACGCCCGATATAAAACCGATAGCATACGCTACGGAAACGTTGTAGAGTACGAAACATATTGATTTTTCAGGATGAACAGCCACACGACACGCACAGCCTGCATTGCCATAGGCATCATCGTGAGTTGCGTCATCGGGCTGCCTAACCTCTATGATAAATTCTTGATTGCCAGATTTGTTGCTGCTGCAATAGGTCTGGCAATCCTTTTTCTTTTTTCCCTCTTCGGCAAAAAACGCTGGCCCGTTCCCAACACGCCTATTTTCTACATTTATCTGCTGTTTACCCTATTTAGCGGCTGTTCCATCCTTTGGGCCACCAACACAGCAGAAGCAGTCTTCGCTTTCTCAACCCAACTGATTACACCACTTATTATCATCGTCTTTTTCAGCCTCTTTTCGGCAGAACTCCGCTCCACCCAAAAAGCCCTTTGGATCAGTGCAGCCATCATTTTGGCGGTGTACCTGTTTTTTGCTGTCATTCAATTGTTTCACGTGGAAAGTTTCAGTTTCGAGCAATTGTATCGCGTCAGTGGCATCAACGGGCACAAGAACCTATTGGCCATTATGCTGTTTGTGCTTTCCGCCTTTATGCTCACGGCTTTCTCCATCTTTGAGAGCAAGTTGCTGAAGGGGTTGGCTGCCTTTTTGTTTGTCGTCGCTATCATCGTCATCATTCTGTTGAAATCGAGGGCGGTGCTGCTTGGTTTGATTGTGGCAGCTGACTTTTTCGGGATAATGATGATGGTACGAATGCGTCATTGCAAAAACAGCAATGACGCAAAGCGTGTCAATAATGGCTACCGCTTGCCACTGGTAGTTTCCATCGTCCTCGTTTTTGCCTTCCTCACCGTTGGGTTGCGTTGGTTTGCCGACCGTTCCGTTCCGCACACCTCCGAAAAGAGTGAGATTGAACACCATATACTGAGTACCTCTTCCTTGGTGGAACGCTGCCTCTTGTGGGACAAGACCTATCACATCGTTGACAAGCATCCCATTGCAGGTTGCGGCATCGGCAACTGGCAAATCCTTTTCCCCGATGCAAGCCTCGAAGGGCTATACCGCTCTGATGTATGGAACGTGAACTTCACCAAGCCACACAACGAATACTTAGGCGTGCTGTCGGAAACGGGCTATGTTGGACTCTTGCTTTACATCGCTTTCCTGACCTCATTAATTGTACTCTCTTTCTTCGCCCTCTGCAAAACCCAAAATCGGAGAGATTTCCTATATGGCGCCATCGTTTTGAGCATCTTTGTCGGGAGCTGCGTCAATGCCCTCTTCGACTTCCCCAACAGCCGCATCGAGCATGTCATCTGGATGGGCATCCTCATGGCCAATCTGCTTCACATCATCACCCAAGGCCAACAGAAAACCCTCGCAAAAGGGTGGAATTTGGTCTTTTTCCTAATTTCCATAATGTTGGTCACCATAGGTGGTTTCCGCTTGAAAGGTGAGCGCAACACCTTCGAGATGCAGCAAGCTCTGAAAGCAAACGAGTGGAAAACGGTGGAACACCGTTGCCATCATGCCATTTCGGTGTTTTACACCATCGACCCAGTTGGGCTACCCTTGCATTGGTATCTTGGAAAAGCGGAGAAGAAAATGGAAAATCCGCAGGCTGTCGAGAGTTTCCGCAAAGCCCAGCATTATGCGCCCTACTGCAAGGAGAACCTCAATGACCTCGGTTTGGCGGAATATTACATCGCCCATGACCTTGAAAAAGCGGAGTTTTGCCTGAAAGAAGCCATCCGCATCAGCCCCAACTACATCTATCCGTATTTTAATTTGGCTTATATCTATCTAACTGAAAACGAACCGCAGAAATCCAAAGCCGTGGCTGACGGTATCTATTTCGACGAACACAAACGCGAGGTGATGAAAGCGGATGCGGTGTTTTTCGAGCCTTTCAATGCTGAGACCGTCCGCCAAAAGATTGATGCAAATTATGAAGCCGTCATTCAGTTGCGCAAGACCATTAATGACAAGCTACACAAATGAAAAATCCCGCCACGGATGACGGGATTTTCCATTTTCACACTGTAGAGACGTTGCACGCAACGTCTTTACAATCAGGCCTGTTTGCGGGCCTCCATCAGCAGATCCAGCATCTTGATGGCCGAATCGCTGATGACCGTGCCGGGACCGAAGATGGCCACGGCGCCAGCGTCGTAGAGGAACTGATAGTCCTGCGCGGGAATCACGCCACCCACGGTGACCATGATGTCGGGGCGACCGAGCTTCTCAAGCTCTTCGATGACCTGCGGCACGAGGGTCTTGTGACCTGCCGCCAGCGAACTCACGCCCAGGATGTGGACATCGTTCTCCACGGCCTGCTTGGCAGCCTCGGCGGGCGTTTGGAACAGCGGGCCCATGTCGACGTCGAAACCGATGTCGGCATAACCGGTGGCCACCACCTTGGCGCCACGGTCGTGACCGTCCTGACCCATCTTGGCAATCATGATACGCGGACGGCGGCCTTCCATCTTGGCGAACTCGTCGGCCTTGCGGCAAGCTTCCTC
>Ga0247611_10005090_pt1 | contig 17751 bp, 12 predicted proteins | sample 177DNAGHGhighgp2_FD_192422 | JGI IMG/M metagenome (GOLD analysis project Ga0247611, IMG submission 192422) | Sheep rumen microbial communities from Palmerston North, Manawatu-Wanganui, New Zealand - 1770 DNA GHGhigh gp2 | ecosystem: Host-associated > Mammals > Digestive system > Stomach > Rumen... | reverse complement strand
CGGCTACTATTTCGATTTGAAACAATGGGAATGGGTGCCTACCAATGGCGTTTCCAACCTTATCTACGAGGATGATTCATATCAAGTCGCTTTCGAGGATGTGGGAGAATGGGGTATGTACACATGGTTCATGGAAAAGACTGGCAGAAGTGGTAAAAGACTGGGTGAAAATCCCAATCAATATATACGGTCTGGCAGAATCTCCAGAATTATCCGAATGGATAGCGTCTACTATTTTATTCACTCGAACAGTGTTGTCAGCACGCCTGTCGCTGGGGCAAAAGGAATCCTCTGCAACGACACGACAGCCTACTATGTCGGTGCAAATTTGGACTACGCCTTTTTAGACTTTTACCTTCCGACACAAATCAAAAACGAAAACAAAGAGGAACCTTTTCCCACATTATTCAAATTCACAGGAAAAAAAGTTGTCAGTACGGATTGGTGGAATGAAGGTAAAACTGTCACGAAATATGACACCCTTTTTAATCAGGCATTCCGCATCAAAGACCAGCTGTACTGCATCACCACTGCGCCAAAAACCACATTTATTGCCCAAATTAGGAACAATAATGCGGTGAAAGTCTATGATTTTGGCCAAAAATATGACTTTTTCTATCCAAATGGAATGTTTCGAGGAAAAAACCTTGCCAACAACAGATGTTTTCTTCAATTCAACAAGGATTTTTACACCTATGGCATGATGGACGTGGAGGATTCAATCATCCGCATCCGATACCTGGTTCACAATCAGGATACGTTGCCCATTGTCGGAAAGGACAACATCAAACCGCTGTTAGAATACATGCTGAACCATTTGGACAGCCTTTCCCTGGATGACCTCCGTCGCTACGAATCACAGTTGAACGGGACAGGCAATCATTTGTTTCGTGAAGTAAACGGCTATTTTCCAAACAAATATCAGAAAAACGACAAATACAAGTGTACTTCTTTTTACAAAATAGTCAATAAGAAGCAGACACTTATCACCAAATATTGTGTCTATTTGCCGGATTCCATGGTCAAGGGCGTTTATCTGGAGTGGGTGAAGACAAATTTCTTCAATTCAGATCATTATAGTAGTGGCGCATGTGACAATGTGGAGTCCAAATGTGCTGAGGTCTCGGCTATACTTACCCAAATCACAGCCAATAAACCGCAACAAGGGAAGAATCACAAGAAATGGACTTACAAAAACTTGACTATTGAGTTATATGACGACGGGCGTATGGTGATCTACTGAAGTTGTTTTACCCGCAGAACTCGCTGACTTCCGCAGAAAAAGATCTGCGCTGATCGGCGTAGTCTGCGGGAAAATGTCAACAGCTCACTGCTCACCGTTCACTAATCACTAAAAATCGTACCTTTGCCCCCTGAAAATCCGAGACGCGGCATGCCACGTCTCTACAAAGGTAAAACTCCGACTATGCAGAAAACCGAACGCCACTTTTTCGCCCCCGGGCGCGTGAACCTCATCGGCGACCACACCGACTACAATGGTGGGCTCGTCTTTCCCGCCGCCCTCAACATGGGCACGTATCTCACTGTAAAACAGCACGATGATGCGAATCTATGCCGTTTCATCTCCGAAAACGATTCGGCAGAGTTCTCAATTCGCAAGGAGGAACTGTCGCAGAAACGGAACAGTTGGGTGGATTACCCGCTCGGCGTGATCAAGGAGTTCACCAACAGGGGATTTCCCGTGAGCGGTCTCCAGTTCCACTACCGCGGCGACCTGCCCATCGGGGCGGCGCTTTCCTCTTCGGCCTCCATCGAGATGGTGACGGCCGTAGCCCTCAACGCATTGAACGACAGTCCGTTCACGATGTTAGAGCTCGTGCAGATGGCCCAGCACGCGGAAAACGACTTCGTGGGGATGAACTGCGGCATCATGGACCAGTTCGCCTCGGGATTCGGGAAGAAGGATTGCGCTATTGCATTGGATTGCAATACGTTGGAGTACGAGCATGTGCCGTTGGAGATGCGCGGGCTGAAGTTCGTCATCGCCAACACCAACAAGAAACGCGGGCTGGTGGATTCCGCCTATAACCAGCGGCGCAGCGAGTGTCAGCAGGCATTGGAGATCATCCGTGCGCACCGACCGGTCGATTGTCTCTGTCAACTCACTATGGATCAGTTTGATACGGTTGCGCCATATCTTACGGGCAACGTGCTCAAGCGCGCCCGGCACGCGGTGCGCGAGAACGAGAACGTGCGCGAGGCCGTCACCGCGCTCAAGGCCAGCGACATGGTCCGCTTCGGACAGCTGATGAACGCCTCGCACGCCACCCTGCGCGACGACTACGAGGTCACCTGTCCCGAACTGGACTTCTTGGCCGAACGGGCGCAGCAGTTCCCCGGCGTGCTTGGCAGCCGCATGACCGGCGCGGGCTTCGGCGGCTGCACAGTAACGTTAATCTCTGACGATCAAGTAAATGCGTTTATCGAAAGTCTCGGCCGCGCGTACGAAGAGCATTTCGGCTTGCGTGCGGATTTCTATGTGGCGGAGATTGGAGACGGAGCGGGGGAAGTTAGCAGTTAGTAGTTAGCAGTTAGTAGTTATAGTATCATGAACAGACATATTTTTAGGATTAGTATTGTCTTATTAGTATTGGGTCTCATCGTTTTAGGGCCTATGGTTGGGAGTGCCAAAGTACCGAAGAAGCCGCTCAAGTGTGTCGCTCCCGCCTACCTGAAGCCGGGCGACAAGGTGGCGCTCATCTCGCCGTCGTACTACTGTTCGATGGAGACGGCTTTCCGAGCGGCAGACACCCTGCGCAGTTGGGGGTACGAGCCGGTCATCGGACCGAATGTCGGCAAACAGTATTTGGAACACTACGCCGGAACCGTGGAAGAGCGGCTCGCCGACCTCCGTTGGGCGCTCAAAGACCCCGACATCAAGGCCATCCTCTGTTTGCGCGGCGGATACAGTACCCTGCACTTGGTGGAAGGTTTGCCCCTGAAAGAGCTTGCCGCCTCCCCGAAATGGCTCATCGGCTACAGCGACATCACCACGCTCCTCAGCATGGAAGCCTGCGCGAGCGTGATGGGCATCCACGGCATGATGGGCTGCAACATTGCCAAGCAAGACAGCGTCAACGTACAACAATCCTGCACATTGCTGTGCGACCTGCTCCAGGGTCAGGTGCCGCGCTACGAATTGCCCGCCCATAAGGAGAACATCCTCGGTCGGGCCTCGGGCACCCTTGTGGGCGGCAATCTCGCCACCTTCGCCCCGTTGCTCTGCTCCCAAGTCAACGAAATCGGCCAGTCCGACATTATCCTCTTCGTAGAAGAGGTGGAGGAGACCCACCATAACATCGACCGCCTTTTCAACATGCTGAAAATGAGCGGTGTACTCGCTCATTGCAAAGGCATCATCTTGGGCGATTTTACCGATTGTGAAAACGATGTCGGCTATGAAAGTGTGGAGGCGATGCTGCGCCAATACATCGAACCTTACCACATCCCGTTGCTTTGCGGCTTCCCCGCCGGTCATGAAAAGTTGAACCTGCCGCTCGTGATAGGCGCGCCCGTCATCCTCGACGTGCGTGCTAACAGCGCCACGCTCACCTTCGACATTTCCGGCGAACAGAGAGTGGTGCGACCCTGAGAATCTTTCAAGCGAGGTAGTTCAAAAACTCCGTCATGATTTTCGGCATCGGGTACTTTTCCATATCATCGAATGGGATAACGAGCTGATTCTGCGACAACTTCGGCAGCTTTTTCACATTCTTCACATAAAACGCCGCATGGATAATCTGATGGGAAAGCACCTCCCGGATGGAAAAGAGAGGCTTGTCTGCATACTCTTCTGAATCCGTCTCCGTCAGAGGAAACTGGTACATATTGCGCCATATATCCGAACCCGTCCGCTTTTCGATAATCGTCTGGTTGTCTGACAAATATACCGTGTAGTGAAAATAGCGATGCTTCGATTCGGCCTTCTTCTTCTTGACGGGAAGAATGTCAACCAGGTTGTTGTTAAAAGCGTAACAGCTTGACTGGAAAGGACATTCGTCACAATTTGGATTGCGCGGCACGCACTGTATAGCACCGAAGTCCATGGCCGCTTGATTGAAGACGCCGGGTCGTTTGTTGTCTATCTCCATCTCGCAGATTGCCGTAATCTTCTTCACGACAACGAGTTGCGTGACATCATCGCAAATACCAAAGATTCGACTGACAATGCGGATCACGTTCCCATCGACGGCGGGGTACGGCAGCCCGAAAGCGATGGAAGATATGGCTGCCGCCGTGTAGTTCCCGATTCCCTTGAGCGACAGTATCTTATCGTATTCGTTGGGAAAGTGTCCATCGTGCTTCTCCATAATCTCGCGAGCGGCGGCGTGCATGTTGCGGGCGCGGGAATAGTAGCCGAGTCCCTGCCACACCTTCAGCACGCGATCCTCGTCGGCTTCCGCCAACGCCTTGACATCCGGGAAGTTATCGATAAAACGGAGATAGTAATCCCAACCCTGCTGCACGCGGGTCTGCTGCAGGATGATTTCGGAAACCCAGATTTTGTAGGGGTCGGGCTCGCCACGCCACGGCAGGTCGCGCTTGTGGTCCTCATACCACGAAATCAGCGTGTCGGCGAAAGCGACCATCAGTTGCCCTGTATCAGTTGGAAGAGCTCGTCCAAGTTGGGGGTGAGGATGATCTCCGTGCGGCGGTTCTTGGCGCGCGCCTCGGGGGTATTGTTCTCATCCAAAGGCAGATACTCGCTGCGACCGGAGGCCGACAGACGCACCGGCGCGATGTCGCCGTTCTCCAACAGCGCCTTCACCACAGCGGTGGCACGCATCACGCTCAAGTCCCAGTTGTCCTTGATTTGGCCGCTGCCGCGATAGGGCACATTGTCGGTGTGACCCTCGATCAGTACGGATATCTCCTTCTCATTCTCAAGCACTTTCGCCAATTGCTTGATGGCGTTGAGACCCTGCTCGTTGAGCGTCCAGCTGCCCGAGGCGAACAGCAGCTTGTCGTCCATGGAGACATAGACTTTGCCGCCCTTCTCATACACGTTGAGACCGCTGCCCTCGAAACCCTTCAGCGCGTTCATCACCTTCTCCTTCAGGGCTTTCACTTCGGCGTCCTTCTGGGCTAAGATAGACTGCATCTCGTTGATGCGCTGTTCTTTAAGCATAAGTTCCGTGCGAGCCTTCGCCAAGGAGTCCTGCTGCATGTTAAGCATCTTCTCTTTCAGCGCAAGCTCGTCCTTGTAGCGGTCGCGGTCGCCGAGCAGACCGTCGATGGTGCTCTGGTTGCTGCTCGAGACCTCCGCGAAGTTCCGCAGCAGCTCGTCGTACTCCTTCTGCGCCTTCTCGTACTCCATCTCGCAAGTACGGGCCTTACGATAAAGGCGCACCGTGTCGGCGGTGAGCTTCTCGGCCTCGGCAGTCAGCGCGGCCAACTGCGCGGCAAGCGACTTCTTCGCATCCTGACAATTCTGGTTCTCCGCAGTCATATACGTCAGCTCGTCCTGACTGCGCTTGTATTTGAGTTCCAATTCCGCGTACTGCTGCTTCGTCACGCAGCCGCCGAAAACGACCACGGCCAACAGGACGGCCGCTATTCTGATTGTATTTTTCATCTTTAAGGCTACTATATGCAATAAACTGCAAAAATACGGTATAAAACAATGTCTTTTCTTCAAGACGAAGAAAGATATAAACAATGGATTTTGGATAAAGGTCAGAGACTTTCGACGGTGGTCATGGGCACTTTGCGCAAAGCCCCGGTGATACGGTCGGCCTCGCGCTGGCGCACGGAAATGGTGTAGATGCACTGCATATAACTTTGCCTGTCAAGGACTTGCACTTCCGGGTCTTTCAAAATCTGCATGATGTCGTTCATCTTCACATATTCGAACGTCACGCGGTAGGTCTCCTGCACGGTGCGCTCCTCGATGACGGCGGCATCCAACGCCTCGCGGGCCGCCACCTTGTAGGCATTCTGCAATCCGCTGACTCCCAACTTGATGCCCCCGAAATAACGCACCACAATCACCAAGGTGTTTGTCACGTCCTTCGACAGCAGCTGCCCGTAAATAGGACGGCCCGCCGTGCCCGAAGGCTCGCCGTTGTCATTCAAGCGGTAGGCATCCTTATGCGCCCCGAGGATGTAGGCATAGCAATGGTGCCGCGCATCCCAGTGCTTCTTCTGGATTTCGGCAAGACGCTCCTTCACCTCCTGCTCGTTCTGCACGGGGAAGGCGTAGGCCAGGAACTTGCTGCGCTTCTCGCTGTAGCTGCCCTCGGCGGGTTTCGCAATGGTCTTATAGCTGTCTTCGAACATATATCAGCTGATTGTCGTCAATATTCACCGTCTTTTCAGGGATACCAGGCAGTCCCGGGGCGGAGAGTCCCCTACCCCACTTCTGGTTGCCCACCAATATCCGCGCCTCATCCCATAACCCAGCGGCTATGAACTTCTCCAACGTATTCTTTCCTCCCTCAATAATAACGGATTGTATATTAAGTTGATACATCACATTCAACGCCTCTTCCGCCTCTTCCGGCAGCGGCGTGTAGGGCAGTTCCGAAATCACCTCGTCGCCGCGCTGCATCACAAAACGCCGGGGATCCTTGCCCGGATATTCACGGGTGGTGAGCTGCGGCCGGTCGTTCTTCATCGTGCGCCAACCTACCAAGATGGCATCCTCCTCGCTCCGCCACTTGTGCGACAACACCTTCAAGGCGTAATTCGTTATCCAATAAGAGGTTGTATTTCCTTCACGACGGTCAACGTCCATATAGCCGTCCAAGGTTTGCGCCCATTTGAGGATGACGTACGGCCGATGTTTCCGGTGGAAGGTGAAGAACCGTCTGTTCAGCTCCTCGCACTCCTCGCGGCACACGTTCTCGACAACCTCCACGCCGGCTTCGCGCAGCTTGCGCACCCCTGCGCCGTTCACCTTGTCGTGATAGTCGATGGAGCCGATCACCACCTTCGGTATGCCGTAGCGGATGATGGCGTCGGCGCAAGGCGGCGTCTTCCCGAAGTGCGAACAGGGCTCCAGGTTGACATACAGCGTACTGCTCTTCAACAGCTCCTTGTCCTTCACGGAGTTGATGGCGTTCACCTCCGCGTGCGCCTCGCCACAGCGATGGTGGTAGCCCTCGCCGATGACCACCCCGTTGCGCACAATCACCGCCCCCACCATCGGGTTGGGACTCGTACTGCCCAAGCCGAGTGCAGCCAACTGCAGACAACGCCGCATGTAGGTTTCCTCCGCCATGCCTACTGCTGTTTCAGGAAGTAGGAAAGCGGCTGGAGTTGCCGGTCGAAATGGAAATACTGGCACTGCACCAAATCCTTGGTGTTGCCGTTGAGAATCGCATAGAACTTGTCGCGGTTGTACGGCTCGTCCTCCGCACGCGCTATGCCACCGACAATCGCGTCCAGATAGTACGGGTCCTTCTCCAACTTACGATACATGTCCAAGGTTGTCTTCTCCCCGTTTACATCCGTCAACGTGATGGTTTTGAAGTGGTTGTTACGCAAAATGGAATCCTTTGCACTCTCCGACATGCCGGAGACGTACACCTCGTAATTCTTGTCACGGTACTCGGCAAGCATATCCAACAGCTTGACCGTATCATAATCCGCAATCAGCTCATTATGAAAATTGTACAGAGTGAAGAAGCGGGGACCGGACTTCTCGACATAGAAGGACTCCTCGGGATGCTCGAAATCTTCCACAAGCAATGACTTGATGCGGGTGATCTTCGTGGAGAAGAGGTCGCAGCTGAACCAGTCGACCGGCCTGAACGAATAGAACGGCGTCAAGAAGCCGCGGAAACCGGGAATGTGGACAATACAGGGCTCGTCGAAACCTTCGAGAATCGCATAGTTGGCGACATTGTCCATTGTGGACGGCCCCATATAGTAGGTCTTCACATTGCGCTCTTTGGTAAAAAACGGGATGCCGAAGATTTTGAACTTGGGCGCCTTCTGGTAAATTTCCACCTTGACGGCATTCACGGACATCATCTTGTTGATGTTCGACTGAGCGGTCTTGGCCACCGTCTGCTGCAACGTGACGTTGTGGATGGTGGAAAGCAGCTCGTTGACCTTCGCGGTCATCGCCTTCACGGAGTCCTGCACATACCAACCGTCATCGCGACGGGTCAGCAGGGAATACTCGCCATTCATGTCGGCGATGAAGATTTTGGTGATGTTGTTGGTATCCTTCACGGCGAAGATGTCGGACTTGGGCTGTTTGTTACCCACCACGCCGGCTTTCGCGAGGATCAAGAACAGGCAACCGACGAGCAACGCGGCAGCCAGAATCAGATAAATCGTTTTCTTCTTCATTGATTATTCAGATAATACATTTACGTTTATTCTCTACCCCAACGCTGTTCGGCCTTGTCAATCTCCCGTTGCAGCTTGGCGGGAATCGCCTCGCCGTTCATGCAGTGGTTGCAGCGCATATCGAGGGTGTACATACGGCCGATGCAGTAGTTCGAGTGCTTGCAGCCGCTGCGGGTGACCTCGCCGCTGTGCAGCTTGTTCACGAAGTCGGTGTCGTGCACCAAGGCGCGGGCCATCTGGAAGGCCACGAAACCGGAATCGAGCACTTTCTCCATATCGCCCTTATCGACCATGCCGCCCACGTAAATCAGCGGCATCTTCAGGGCCTTGCGGAACCGCATCGCCGTGTCGTAGAAGTAGGCATCCTGGTAGGGCACCGTCGGGATGACGATGCGGCCGCCGATGTGCAGACCGAGCTTCAGCCACCAGAACTTCTTCATGTCCATATAGTAAGCGAGGGTCTTCAGGGGCATGGCACCGCGCATCACGTGCATCGGGGCTTTGCTGACAAAACCGGCGGTGAGCACCAACGCATGCACGCCGAGACGCTCCAACTCCTTGGCAACCTGGAGACATTCGTCCTCCTTCATGCCCGTGCGGAAACCGTCGTACATGTTGGTCTTCACCACGATAGCCATATCGTCCTTGGCCTCCTCCATCACGCGGGTGATGACCTCCCGCATAAAGCGCATGCGATTCTCGAGGGAGCCGCCGTACTCGTCGCGACGGTGGTTGGTGTAGGGTGAGAGGAACTGGCTGATGAGGTAGCCGTGACCGGCGTGCACCTCGATGCAGTCGAAGCCGGCGCGACGGCAAAGGTCCACGGCCTTGCCGAAATCGTCGGTAATCTGCGCGATGTCCCGCTTGGTCATCTTGCGGGTAAACGTCGGTGAGTAGAGGTTGAAACGACCCGACGGCGACAGCGGTTTCTCGCCGCAGGTGGCCCGATGGGTCATGTTGCCGCAGTGCCCGATCTGGATGGAAGCCTTCGCGCCTTCCGCGTGGATGGCGTCCGTCAGCTTCTTCAGCTCCGGCACAATCTCCTCGCGCAGCCATAGTTGCCCCGCGAAGGAAAGACCGCTGCGGCTCACCGAAGCGTAGGCCACCGTGGTCATGCCGATGCCGCCGCGCGCCACCGACGTATGATAGTTGAACAACGCCTCCGACGGCGCATTCGCCACCGCCATGTTCTCAAACGCGGCGGAACGAATCGTTCTGTTTCTCAATGTTACCGGCCCTATCTGACAGGGCGTGAAAATGGGAGAGTCGATCATTATAGTTTAAGGGTTAAGGTTTATGGGTTATGGATTAATGTTTAAGGGTTAATGTTTAAGGGTTAATGTTTAAGGGTTAATGTTTAAGGGTTATGGATTAACGTTTATGGGTTAAAGAAACTGATAAAAGGTAATCGGTACATACCCATAAGCACTCCTGTTTCATTATCCATTATGAATTAGAACCTGTACCGAATGCCTACGGCAATATTCAGCAGGTTGGAGACGAGGTCGCCTTGGCGGAGGGCGAAGACATTGACCATCGGACGCCAGTCGAGGCTCAGGTTCAGCGGGATGGGGAGTTCGTACTCGATGCCGAGCTGCAAACCGGCAGGCAGACCGAGACGACGGTAGGTGGTGAGACTGCCGTTGTTGTTGTAATGCGGACTGTCGAAGAAGGCGCCATAACCCCAGCTCACGCCGGCGCCCACGCCCACGTACCAGTTCAGGTTGGTCAGGATGCTCATCTTCCAGTCGTAGAAGACCACCAGCTGGGCACGCCCGTAACGATAGGTCGTCGGGATGCGGTTGCCGTCAACGTCTAAGTAATACCCCTTGCTGAACAGAAAGGGGGAGATTCCGGCGTCCACCTCTACCATTCCGGACCCCAACCCTACCTCATGCTGGTAGGAGGCTTCGAAGTTGTAGCCTGCACGAACGCCCACGGCCCTGGGCTGCGCCATTATCGCCCCAACTGTCAGGGCGAGGATTACGATTGTGGTAAGTGTTCTTTTCATATTCTTCATTCTTTATTGAAAAAGATTTTCAGTGCATTCTCGGTCGTCCGCTCCATCACCTCCCTCACGGAGACATCCATGATTTCGGCGATCTTCTGAGCGATGAGGGGAATGTAGCTGCTCTCGTTGGGAGTGCCTCGGTGCGGGGTCGGGGCGAGATAGGGCGCGTCCGTCTCCAACACAATATGGTCGAGGCCGACCTTCGGGACCAGCTCCTGCAACTTGCTGTTCTTGAACGTCACGATGCCGCCGATGCCAATGGCGAAACCGTGGCGCGCCGCCCAGTCCGCCTCCTGGATGCCGCCCGAGAAACAGTGAAGCACGCCGCGCAGCGAACCCACCGCGTAGCTGTCCAGAATCGGGATGGCCTCGCTGTAGCCGTTGCGGATGTGCAGCGACAAGGGCAGACGGCGATCGCGGGCCCAGTCCAACTGCCGGCGGAACACAATCTGCTGTTCCTGCTCGAAATCGCGGTCGTGGTAGTAGTCCAACCCGATCTCGCCGACCCCCACAATGTTGCGGTCGCCGAAGTGGGTCTCCAACTCCGCGAGCTGCGCCTCGTAGTCCTCCTTCACATCGGAAGGATGCAGCCCGACGAGCCCGAAAACATTGTCCGGGAACATCTCCACCGCCTCGGCGATCATCGGCGGCGTGTTCACATCCACGCAGGCGAGCAACACCCGCTCCACCTTCGCATCGACCGCCCGCTGAATCACCTCCCGCAGGTCCTCCGGATAATACTCACGATAAAGATGAGCATGCGTATCTATATAAAACATCGGTTACTGAGTTTAACTGCTAACTGCTAACTACTAATTACTAATTGAAAACACTTTCCTCTGCGTGAACAGCAGCACGGCAGCCAGCACCGCGCCGAGGACATCGGAGATCGTGAGGGAGAGCCAGATGCCGTGAAGACCGTCCCAGCCGGCCTCTAAGAAGAGCAACGGGATGAGGAGGCTCATGGGCACCAAGAAGATGACCTGCCGCGAAAGGCTCGTCACGATGGCCACCCAAGGCTTGTCAATGGACTGGAAAAAGTTGGAGTTCACAATCGTGAAACCGATGAGCGGGAACATCACCATACTGTAGCGAAGAGCCGTCTTGCCGATCTCGATGAGCTGCTGGTCGGTGGTGAACACGCGCATCATCGTGCGCGGGATGAGGCAGGAGACCACGCTGCCGACCAATCCGAGGGCCACGCAGACCCACATCGTGAGGCCATAGACGTGCTTCAGGCGGTTGCCGTGACCCGCACCGTAGTTATAACCCGCAATCGGCTGCATACCCTGGCACACACCGATAATCATGAGTACCAAGAAGTTACCGTACGTATTGCAGATACCGTAGGCCCCCACCGCGAGGTCGCCGCCATAACGCAGCAGCTGCCGGTTGAGGATGCCCACCACTCCCGCGGCCGCGAGGTTCATCAGGAACGGGCTCATGCCGATGAGCGTGATGTTGCGGAAGATGTAGCCCCGCAACTTCCAGGCGTGCGCACGGAAACGAATGAAGGCATCGGGCTGCACGAAATGGAGCACCGAAACCAACGCCATGCAGAAGATGGAGATCGTGGAGGCGATGGCCGCACCTTTTATGCCCATGCCGAGGGCGAAGATGAAAATCGGGTCGAGGATGATGTTGAGCACCGCACCGCCAGCCATGATGAGCATCGACTTGGTGGGATAGCCGGAGGCGCGGATCAGACCCGTGAGGTTGAAGGTGACGGTGATCAGGAACATGCCCGGCAGGATATAGACCATGTATTCACGGGCGTAGGCCACCGTCTCCGCCGTCGCGCCGAACATCATCAGGATGCGATCCATGAAGAGGTAGATGCACGTCACCACGATACCGCTCAATATCAACGTGAATATCAAGCTGTTGCCGAGAATATTCTCCGCCCACTCCTTGTCTTTGCGACCCAAGACGATGGACATCCGCGAGGCGGAGCCCACCCCGATGAGCGAGCCGAAGGCGTGGATGATGTTCATCAGCGGGAAGGTGATGGCCAAGCCGGCGATGGCCAGCGCCCCCACCCCGCGCCCGATGAAGATGCGGTCCACTATATTATATATAGAGGCGATGACCTGGCTGATCACCGCCGGCAGCGCATACTTCCACAGCAGCGCCCCGATGTCGCGAGTCTCAAGTTCCCTTGTCCTGTCTGTCGTTTCCAATACTGTACTATACTATATTAAGGTGCATAAAAACAAACCGCGAAGATACACTTTTTTTTGGTTTATGGTTTATTATAGTTTAAGGTTTAAGGTTTATAGTTTAAGGATTGACCCTCAACCGCCAACCCTTAAACCCTAAACCCTAAACTTTAACCCTTAAACCCTAAACTTTAACCCTTAAACCTTAACCCATCCTGTAACCTTTCCCCCTTTCATCCGTACACCCTTACACGGAAAGTTATGAACATTTTGTGGATATTTTTTTTCAAAATGGTATAACGTAACAAAAAAATTGTACTTTTGCAGGTCAAATTTTCGCGAATTGTCTGCAAAGCAATTTACGAAAAATAGAGTTGTAACGAATTGATATTAAACGAATTATATTAGTAACAAAAAAATTAAAGACATGACGAAAAAACATCTATTCCAGAACGGACTGGCATTATTCGTATGCCTGTTCCTGTTTGCGGGCGCACTTTTCGCGCAGACGCAGACTGTATCGGTGCGTTACACAGCGAACGGCACCTGGACGGTCCCCAACGATGTGACAGTCACTTCCGTGACCTTCGAGGCATGGGGTGGCGGCGGCGCCGGCGGCGGTGTTGACGGCCTTGCCTTGGGTGACCTGGTCTTCAAAGGCTCCGGCGGCGGCTCTGGCGCAGCATATGCCAGAACTGTGATTACCGACGGTATTACAGCGGGACAGGAATACACCATCACGGTGGGTGCAAGAGGTACCGCGAGCTCTGAGTTACAGGGCAGCATCCTCACCCCTCTTTCCAATCCTCTTCACTATGTTTATACCTCCACTGACGGCGGGTTCAGTAGTGTCACCAACCCTGCAGGCACCATGGTGGTGAAGGCTGCGGGCGGCATCTCCGTCACCGGCCGTAACAACGTCACGGGCGCCCAGGCTGCTCCTGCAAGCGCCTCCATAGGCAACGATGCCATCCACGTGGGCGGCAACGGCAGTAATTCCATCAACTCCAATCAGACGAACTGGACAGTCACCTCCGCAGGTAGCGGCGGCGGCGCCGGCGGCACAAACACCAACGGCGGCAACGGCTTCACCAGAACCAGCTCCTCCGAAGTCAATGCCGGCGGTAACGGCGGCGGCGGCGACGCGGGCAAGGGCGGCACTGGCACCGGCACCTGGCAAGACACTCCTGGTTCCTATAATGGCAGCAACTATGGCGGCGGCGGTTCCGGCTCATGGTGCACCGGCACTGCGGAACTCATCTCGCTGCTTACGAACCACTCCGACGGCGGCCAAGGTGGCGCCGGTCTGGTCATCGTCACCTACACCTACCTCTCCGAGACTATCGAGGCTGAGGACGTGACTGAGACCATCTGCTCCAACCCCACCGCAGGACAATATACGCAATACAGCATCCCGCTCGATCTTGATGTCTTCGGCTTCCAACTCGCGGAGGCCCACCTCTCCTACAATCCTGATAACGTCACGGCCCAGACGGGCCTCGCCTATACCAGCCCCACCTTCGCCTACAACAACAGCGAAAACCGTTGGTATTTGGAAGGCTCCGTCCGCAACAACAGCACCGAAACCCGCACCCTCACCATCCCGGCCACCGCTCTTGCCAAGAGCTGGATCGCCTGGAGTGAGTTCACCATCACTATCAACGTCTATCCCAAACTCGACGGCGGTGTGATTGCCAAAGACCAGTTCGTCTGCGGTGACCAGGAAATCGAGATCCTCAAGGGCGACGGCTCCGTGGTGACAGATCCCTATTATGGTAATCTCACAACAGCAGCAGCCTCCGGCGGCTCCGGTAACGGCAGTTACAAGTGGTACAAGGCAGAGGGTACCTTTTATGATTGCGGCGAATTCGCGATTATATCCGGTGTAAATGAAAAGAATTATACGCCAGGAAACGGCGCTTACTGCTACATGAGAGCCTGGGAGGACGAAACATGCGGTACTGCGTGGGCTATAAATGCGTATTTTACGGACGATAATTATATTTCCGTGATTACCGTGAATCCCTTTGAATTAACCGAGGAGGGTTTCTCCGAAGACACAATTTGCTCAAATGAGAACTATACTCATGAATTGACTTTTTGGGGCACTTCCCCCGGCGCAGATTATTATGAGGGATATATTTTGCAGAAATCAACCGATAAAGGAAACATTTGGCAGACTGTTGCTGATAATAACGTAATTAGTCTCACTCCCGATGATTTCTCCGCAGGCGATGATATCTGGTATCGTTTTGCCTACCTGTTTAATGATTGCAATCCCCTGCCCGGCAACAGCGTCCATAAAATCCACGTGAAAGAGGTTCCGGACTACGCCGACCAGTTTGAGGATTTGACCATCACGCTGTGGTATGGCGCTTGCGACACCAGCATCGCCAACCTTGCGGCTCCTGTGCTCACCCCCACCCCGGCCGCTATCACCGGTCCCGCTTGTGAGGACGGCCTGAGACTCGCCCCCGGCACCTACACCATCACCTGGAACGTGAAACCCGACGAGGATTGTGATATCTACGCTACCTACGAGCAGCAGCTCACCGTGGAGTTCCCGAAGTGCGGCACGCTTGACGAGCCCTACATCGTGAAAGACCTCGAAGGCAACGAGTACAACACCATCCGCATCGGCTGCGAGTGCTGGTTGGCTGAGAACCTCCGCACCAGCGCCCCCAACGCTTCCTATTACAATGACGATGATGCCAACGAGAACTTCGGCAGACTCTACAACTGGAACGATGCCATTGGCGACAACAACGCCGTGATGGAAACCAAGCTTGGCACCACCTACATTGAAGGCGTTTGCCCCGTTGGCTGGGCTATCCCGACCGTCGCCCAATACAACACGATGATGAGCAACGTGGAAGGCACTGACGCCATCAAGTCTGACGACCAGAGCACCTGGCTGCCCGGCAACGCCGGTACCAATGCCGCCGGTTTCGCTGCTATGGGCGCCGGTTACTATGAGGCTATGCAATACCAGAGACAACTCGGTTACACCTATTTCTGGACTGCCGACCTTAACCCGAGCAACAACACCGTGGCCAAGGTCATGGAACTCCGCTGCGGTTGTGACGAACTCACCTGCACCGAAAAGAGCAAAGAGGCTAAGGTCAGCGTGCGCTGCGTGAAAGTGGAACCCCTCAACTATGCCATGATCAACATCGCCTTCGATATGCATGATGATGGAACAGGTCTTCTTTCTGGCTGGGATGGCGGCTTCATTCTTGTGGAATACGGTTCAAGCCAAGTCCTTATGACTGTATCTCATGAACAAAATGTCTGCCAACTGCCCGTGCCAAAAGGCTCTGACGTAACGCTCACCTGGAGTTCTTGGGTCTATGATGGCGATTTTGATGATCAAGTTTCCTTTACCGTAACAAACGAAGAAACCGGTGAGGTGTTAGCCACCAGTGAAAACCTTCAAGAAGGCGTGATTGCCAATTTCCACGTGAAGGGCAAGAGCGTTCCCGAAGATTTCCAGAATGTGGAATTCATCCTCAACGATTCCTGGGGTGATCAATGGAACGGCGGTGCTATGCTGCAAGTGAACTACGGTAGTGGTATTTTGAACCTCACAGAGTCAGATACAGAGGGATATTTCGACTATCACAACCTTGTAGCTTTGCCCGTTGGAAGCCACATCATCTTGAATTGGGTGCCTGGCACTTATGACGAAGAGATTTCCATCCGAGTAAAATACGAAGGAAGTAGCGATGTGTTGTATGAGGCTACGGAACCCGCAGCAGGCCAACTCTTCGAATTCGACGTCGAAAAACAATAAGTTGTCTTAACAACATATACCAATAAAAAAGGGTTGCCGTTTCCGGCAACCCTTTTTTGTTTATGGGTTATGGGTTATAGTATAACCATTAGACCTATTGAACAAGACTTAAACAAGAGTAGTCGACTCCTCGTAAGACACCTACTTACGCACCTAAGTTCATAAGCAGATGAACCTATGTTCATGAGCCGATGAGAATATTCTCATAAGCCCATGAGTATATTCTCGTGAGCCCATGAGTTAACGTGATATATATACTTCGTGAAGAAATTATAGAAAATCCTATCGGAATGCCGACTTCGATTACGCCAATGACATCAACAACTACTGCGAAAAACGAATACTCCCAAACACCTACGCAAAGCCCTAAGCCTTAAACCCTAACCCTTAAATAACCCTTAAACCATAACCCTTAAACCATAACCCTTAAACCTTAAACCTTAAACCATCCTCAGATACTCATCTATCGCCTTCGCCGCACTCTTGCCCGCACCCATCGCGAGAATCACCGTGGCGGCACCCGAAACAATGTCGCCGCCAGCAAAGACTCCCTTTCGGGAGGTGACACCGCTCTCGTCGGCCACAATGCAGCCATGCTTGTTGACATCCAACCCCTGCGTAGTAGTGTAGATCAGCGGATTGGGCGACGTGCCGATGGACATGATAACCATATCGGTCTCCAAGGTGAACTCCGAACCGGGTACCGGCACCGGACGACGGCGACCCGAAGCGTCAGGCTCCGTCAGCTCCATACGCTGGCACTCCATACTGCAGACCCAACCCTTCTCATCCCCGTTGATCTTCACCGGACTGGTAAGCATCTCAAAACGGATGCCCTCCTCCTTGGCGTGGTGCACCTCCTCGAGACGGGCAGGCAGCTCCGCTTCGGAACGGCGGTACACGATAGTCACGTCGGCACCGAGACGCACGGCCGTACGGGCCGCGTCCATCGCCACGTTGCCACCTCCGATCACCGTCACCTTTTTGCCGACATAGTTCGGGGTTTCGTATTTATCCTTGTAGGCGAACAGCAGGTTGTTGCGCGTCAGGAACTCGTTGGCCGAGACCACGCCGCACAAGTTTTCGCCCTCAATGTTCATGAAATTCGGGAAGCCGGCACCCGTGGCCACAAAGACCGCATCGTACTCCCAACGATCCATCAGGTCGTCCACTGACATGGTACGGCCAATCACGACGTCGCTCTCGAAACGGACGCCAAGGTCCTTGATAGTCTCGATTTCCGGCTTGACGATGTCCTTCTTCGGGAGACGGAACTCGGGGATGCCATAGACTAACACACCGCCGAATTCGTGCAGCGCTTCATACACCGTGACGTCATAGCCCATACAGCGGAGCTCCTTGGCGCAGGTGAGACCGGCGGGGCCGCTGCCCACCACCGCCACTTTAAGTCCCTTCTTGACGAGCGGCTTGTGCGCGTTGATCTGGTGCTGCATGACCAGTCGCCG
>Ga0247611_10005089_pt1 | contig 17762 bp, 12 predicted proteins | sample 177DNAGHGhighgp2_FD_192422 | JGI IMG/M metagenome (GOLD analysis project Ga0247611, IMG submission 192422) | Sheep rumen microbial communities from Palmerston North, Manawatu-Wanganui, New Zealand - 1770 DNA GHGhigh gp2 | ecosystem: Host-associated > Mammals > Digestive system > Stomach > Rumen... | reverse complement strand
ACCCGAAAAATCCATGAAGGTCCAAAATGATCTCGGTGCCGACATCATCATGGCATTCGACGAATGCTGCCCCTACCCTTCAACCCATGAGTATGCGGCAAGATCTCAGGCCAGAACAACAAGATGGCTTGAACGCTGCATAGCTGCACACAAAAATCCTGACACTCAGGGACTTTTCGGAATAATTCAGGGATCCATGTATGAGGATCTTCGTAAAGAGAGCGCTGCTGCGATCACTTCATTCGATCTGCCGGGATATGCAATAGGCGGCATTTCCGTGGGTGAACCTGCAGAACTGTTCTATAAAGTCTTAAACTGTACAACACCTCTTATGCCGGAAGACAAACCAAGATATCTTATGGGTGTCGGAACTCCCGACTATCTCGTCGAAGGCTCGATCGCAGGTATCGATATGTTTGATTGCGTCCTTCCCACAAGACTCGGACGCCACGGAACAATTCTGACCCACGAAGGCCGCAAGATCGTCAGGGACAAAAAGCACGAGGAATGCTTTGAACCGATGGAGAAAGGCTGTACATGTTATGCTTGCCGCAATTACACAGCAGCTTATGTCAGACACCTTTTCAAAGCCGGGGAAATGTTCGGAATGCGTCTTTGTTCATGCCATAACATTCATTTCCTGTTGAATCTCATGCAGGATGTCAGAGATGCAATAGCGAATGACTGTCTGGGCGATTTCAGGGATGAATTCTTTGCTCATTATGAAGGAGCAAGATACAACAGACAACAGTCTTAAATTCCGCTTCTGACGATCAGAGTCACAGCTGACAGATTGTTGCCCGACAGCCAATTGGCATCAGATATTCTTCTGACCATATACTCCATCCATTCCTGACTGCTCTCCGCAAACATACTGTCTGCATAAATGGCTTCATCCTGGAGATGAGAGAAAAACTCCTCATTACCGCATACTATCCTGTCCTCGTCCTCCAGCCCGAACACTCCGTTGGGAAGCATCTTAAGCTCACCGGCTTTTACTATCTTGCCGTACACACGTCCTCTTCTCAGACTTTCAATACGGGTATCAGAGATCCTTAAGATCATGAATTCGGCATTGTCAGGGAGTCTTTTTACGACTTCATCTGACAGGACATCAAACCCTTGAGATTCAGCCTCGGAACCAAGCGTATCCTTGAAGACCTTAACAACGGATTCACTGTTCTCTCCAAGATTGGCAGCAGATATTATACCGATCGTAAGTTCCGGATTTGCAATCGGGAATACACCGTCATTGTACGCAGGTCTCCCTCCTTTATGCATCAACAGAAAATACTCGATCATTTGTCACCTCTTATTATCAGAACAGATCAAATTCCATCTTTATTACGACTGCCGTATAGTTATCCTGCGATGGCCGTCTGCTGCTCTTAACAGTAAACTTGATCCTCTCCGCGGAATGAACTGCCCTGTTATGCACATATTCAGGAAGTTTTTTCATCGGGATCGCATCTGTAATACCATCGGATGAGACAATGATGTAATCACCGTCAAAAAGCCTTATCGGTTTCATTGTACGATGTACTCTTGAATAGGAATTACCCATGAAATCCACGAGTGCCTTTGCATCCTTATCCAGATATGCACTCTTTGTGGTTTCCCCGTTATTTGCAAGTTTGTTAATGAGCAAAGACAGGTAATTCTGTTTGGTATTGAGCATGATCGCACGGCCGTTGCGGATAAGTATTATATTACTGTCTCCGCAACTGTAAATGTTCATCAGATCATTCTTGATATGAACCATGGCCAGTGTTGCGCCGCCTTCAAGTTTATAGTGATTATAAATATCTCTGGAAATTCCCCTAAGGATAGTGGAATTATTCTCTGTGTCATCAAAATCATAAGGATATCCTTCACTGATCTTGTCAGTAACGAATCTGGATATCTCATTGCCGAATTTAAGACCTCCTATGCCGTCTGATACAACTGCGATCACACCATTCTCATCCACATTTTTCATAGGGGAAACATAATATGAATCTTCCTGCCTTTTGCGGGCTCCTTTCTCGGAGAAATATGCAATCCTGCACCTTAACGGTCTCCCCTTTGCATTAGAATTGTTGATATAGTGTCTGTATGTACTCAGATAATTGTCGAGGAAGTAAAAAAAAGCAACTACCCCGGCGAGAAAAACGGGGATCATGAGGAACATCGCTATTCCAAATCCTAATCCGAGATCAAACAGATTCAGCATCGCTTTCCTCTGATTCTTCTATGTCATCTTCATCGTATTCATCATCTTCATCCGATGTTTTAGGCGCCGGCATATACTTATGGAGCAAGCCGCCGGTAAAAAATGCCAACAGGTACTGAACGACTGCAACAAGCACAAAACCATATATAAAAACAAACAATCCCAAAGTAAGATATGAAGTGTTCAGTATAAGCATAAACGGAATAACGATAAGGAAAACGATCATTATTCCCACCATGCCGAGGCAAGGTCCGAATTCCATAAGGAAAAACAGGAAAGCGTTACGGTATATCTTATGCAGCGGAAGGTCTCTGGATACCATTATCTGATAGACCATATTCTGGACCAGCATGAAAACAAAGAAGAAAGCAATAAAGAAGGCTGAAATGAAGACTCCTACTTTTGAATTGCTGTTCATATAGAACCCTATTGCCAGAAGGTCGGCGCTTGTAACGATTATTGATATAAGGCCTGCTGCAAGAGCCTGCTTCCAGTTATCAACGATGCCTTCCTTGAAATCAGCAAAAAAGAAAACTCCCGACTGTCTTCTGAGGTTGCGGTATATCTGTGAAAAACCGGCTTGAAAAGGACCGATACAGACAAGAGTTGAACTGATAAGAAATACCACACAGAAAACGATCAGAAGAAAATAAAGCTGTACCGCAGCATCTTCTCCGGCCACTTCATTATTGAGAGTATCGTTGCCGACGATCCCGTTGCTGACCATAACCTCAATAAAATTATTTACGTCAAACACACTGTTGATCCTGGGAAGGAAGAAAAGTGACATTCCGTACGCCAAAAACATTGTGGGTATATTAAAGATAAACAGCAAAAGATTCACGGACATAAGCTGAAGTATGTGAATCCACATGCTGTACAGGAAATTATAGACGGGGCCGTGCTCGCTTGCCACATAATCGTTCTCGGGTACCTTCATCTTAAAAGCCATATCTATTGCCTCAGTTCATTGATTTTGTCCGCAAACACTTCGATCTTCGTCAAAGCTCTGTCTGCGATAGCAGAATTCTTCTGTTTCTTTTTGTCTTTCCCTTTGAATTTGCCCGGGTAAGGTGTAACCAGTCCGAAATTCGCATTCATCGGGACAAACTGCTTGAGTTTACTGTCAGAGATATAATTTGCCATAGAGCCGATCACAGTCTCACTGTCAGGCTCGTATCCGGGATCGATTCCAAGAGCTTTGCAAGCTGCGTAGAATCCCGCCACAAACCCTGATGCCGTCGACTCGATGTATCCTTCGACGCCGGTGATCTGACCTGCAAAAAATATGCCGGGGAATCTGATCATCTCATAATGAGACGATAGAATACCTGGTGAATTGATATATGTATTACGGTGCATAACACCATATCTGAGATATTCAGCATTCTCAAGACCCGGGATCATTCCAAATACTCTTTTCTGTTCATTCCACTTAAGTCTTGTCTGAAATCCTACAAGGTTATACATAGTTGCCGATCTGTCATCCTGTCTGAGCTGAAGACAGGCATAGGGTTCAGCACCGGTCCTTGGATCAGTCAATCCCACAGGTTTCAGCGGTCCAAACCTCATGGTATCTTCACCTCTTGAAGCCATAGTCTCTATAGGCATACATCCCTCGAATACGACTTCCCTGTCAAAATCCTTCACATCAGCTCTCTCGGCTCTGACAAGTTCATTATAGAAATTCAGATATTCTTCCCTGTTCATCGGGCAGTTGATATAGTCATCGCCGCCCTTACCATATCGCGACTGCCTGAAGGCTTTAGTCATATCTATGGATTCGAGAGATACGATCGGCGCAGCAGCATCGAAGAAATGAAGATCAGCATTACCGGTAAGTTCCATGATATCGTCATATAACTTTCCGTCAGTAAGAGGTCCTGTGGCAACAACTGTTATCCTGTCTCTCGGAATCGCAGTAACTTCTTCACTGATCACATTTATATGCGGATCATTCCTAATCTTATCCGTAATATATGATGAAAACTCGTTACGGTCCACAGCAAGTGCGCCGCCTGCAGGAACCGCTGCCCGGTCTGCAGATTCCATGATAACCGATCCGAGTCTTCTAAGCTCTTCCTTAAGGAGTCCAATCGCATTCTCAACTGAAGCAGCCCTTAAAGAATTGCTGCAAACAAGCTCTGCAAAACCTTCAGAATGATGAGCCGGACTCATCCTCGAAGGCTTCATCTCATACAGATCAACATCGACGCCCATAGATGAAGCGATCTTTGCTGCCTCACATCCTGCAAGACCTGCTCCGACTACAGTGACTTTGCTCATGATTTCTTCTTCCTCGCATTAGTGGGACAATCCTTATTCCCGCATCTGCGAATGACTTTACCGCGGATCCTGTGATATACCATATATGTTCCGCATTCAGGACATGTAGCACCATCCTTGACCGGCGGATCCCATGACACGAATGAACAGTTTGGATCTGAACCCTTCTTGTCGCACACATAGAAGTTCTTGCCGTATTTCTTTGATTTTAAGATATCAATTCCAGATCCGCACAAAGGACAATTTGTGTTGGCCAGTTTCTTTTCGATATTCTTGCTGAAATCACAGTCAGGGAATGCGGAGCATGCGATAAACTTACCGTAGCGGCTGTTCTTAATGATGAGATCATGACCGCATTTGGGACACTTCTCACCCGTCTTCTCCTCTTCAATCGTGATCTTGTCGGTGTTATCCGATACCTCTTTGATCTGCTGATGGAACTGGGGATAGAAATCATCTATCGTATCTGTCCATGACACATCGCCATTCTCGACAGAGTCAAGTTTCTCCTCCATCTCAGCCGTAAAACCGATATCTATAGCTTTCTCGAAATTCTTCTGAAGGAAATCGGTAACGACTCTGCCTGTCTCCGTTATCAGGATATTCTTTCCTTCCTTAACAACATAGTGACGATCCTCTATAACGGAGATCGTAGGAGCATATGTAGAAGGTCTTCCAATCCCGTTCTTCTCCATGGCACTTACGAGTGAAGCCTCTGTATAGTGCGGCTTGGGCTGTGTGTATTTCTGCACAGATTCAACTTTGTGATTCTTGAGAACATCTCCCTCAGAGAATACAGGAAGAGCTGTCTCCTTCTTCTTTGAGTCTGAATCCGTCTCCCGCATCTCATCATAGAGTTTCTGGAATCCGTCAAAAGTTACAGTCTCTCCGCTTACCTTAAACAGATTATCCCCGCAAGAAATGTCTACGCTAAGTGTATCGAGCTGAACAGCTGCCATCTGTGTTGCGATAAATCTCTCCCAGATAAGCTTGTATAACTTGTACTGGTCTCTTGTAAGAGAGGATTTTACAGTATCCGGCTCATACTCGAAATGCGTAGGTCTTATAGCCTCATGTGCATCCTGAGATGAATTCTTGTTCTTGAATTCGCGCTTGTACGGGCTGAGATATTCCTTGCCATACTTCTTCACGATAAGATTCCTGGCAGCAGCAATAGCTTCCTGAGATATTCTGACAGAATCGGTTCTCATATATGAGATAAGTGCAACCGGGCCCTGATCAGCTATCTCAATACCCTGATAAAGCATCTGAGCTACCTGCATTGTTGTCTTGGGTGCAAAACCCAGTCTTCTGGAAGCCTCCTGCTGAAGAGTTGAAGTAGTAAAAGGAGCAGAGCTCTTACGTTCCTTCTCGCCCTTAACGATCGTGTCGATAACAAAATCTTTATCACCGATATCATTTAAAATGGCATCTGTCTCTTCCTTGCTGTTAAGTGCGAGTTTCTTGACACCTTCCGAAGTCTTCTTTCCATAAAAATCTATAGTAAATCTGTCTTTCTTCGCTTTCGCACCCGGCAGAGAGACTTCTGCGTTTATTTCCCAGTATTCCTTGGGCTTGAATGCAGCAATCTCATCGTCACGCTCCTTAACGAGCTTGGTGGCAACAGACTGGACTCTTCCGGCAGAAAGATACCCTGCACCTTTGATCGTCTTCCAAAGAAGCGGACTAAGTTCATATCCGTAAAGCCTGTCTAAGACACGTCTTGCCTGCTGTGCATTAAAGATGTTGAGATTTATCTCTCTCGGATTATCTACGGCGTTCTGAACAGCATTCTTTGTGATCTCGTTAAATGTTATCCTGCACTTTGTTGTAGGATCTATCTTAAGTATGTATGCAATATGCCATGCAATAGCTTCTCCCTCACGGTCAGGGTCGGTTGCGATCAGAACACTGTCACATTTGGATGCAAGGCTTTTAAGCTCCTTGATGACTTCTGTCTTATCCGGCGAATCTATATAAATCGGCTGGTACTTATTCATGACGTTGACACCAAGCGTCTTCTCAGGCAGATCCCTGATATGCCCTTTGGATGCCTTGATGACATAATCATTTCCCAGATATCTTCCGATTGTCTTGGCTTTTGCCGGAGACTCTACAATTACTAATGTCTTACCCATAAAATAGATTTTTCCTTCATTTTTCTTTATTATTGTACTAAATATATATAAATCATTAATGCAACATTGTCAAAGCATATTTTCCTTTCTCGATACACACCCTGCCGTTAAGTTCCATTTCAGACAGTATCTGAGATACACGATAGAAAGGGAGTTTCAGTTTCGAGCAGATTTCGTCAGCCGTAAGCGATCTGACACTCAATTCATCTTCGACGACAACAGCTACATCATTGTCACAGACATCTTCGGGAGTCTTATCGATCTTTCTTCTGATAGTCTCAAGTTCAACAAGCTTCTTCTCACTGTCAGTAAGGATCTGTGAATCGATCTTCCGGTAAAGCAGGCGCTCTGCAACAGAATCTATCACATCCTTCTCATCCAGAAGAATAAATGCCCCGTCATTTATCAGTTTTAGTCCTCCTGTACAGTTATCCGCATATATATTGTTTGGAAGAACATATACGTCCCTCCCCTGATAAGCCGCAAAAGAGGCCGTATGAAGGGTCCCCGAATACTCACCTGCCTCCATGATAAGACAGCAGTCAGACAATGCTGAAATAAGTCTGTTGCGTGAAGGGAAATACTGTTTCTTAACTGAACTCTCCGGAGGCATCTCGGAAACGACGGCAGAACCCGTACTGATCATTCTGTTATAAATATCGGCATTCTGGAAAGGATAGATCTGATCGCATCCGCAAGGCATTACAGCCACTGTTACCCCTCCTGAATCCATTGCAGCCTTATGAGCAGCCCTGTCAATCCCCAAAGCCATGCCTGATACTATCACTATTCCCTTAGAAGCAAGACGGGATGTAAACTCACCCGTAGCGTATAAAGAATACCTTCCAGCATCCCTTGAACCGACGATCGATACAGCCCCCATTTCATCTAACTTTTTAAGTGCAGTCTCATTTCCCCGCAGAAACAATACGCGTGGCATTCCGGTAAGCCCCTTCCATATAGCAGGATAATAGCCGCTGTCTGTTGAGATAACCTTGATGCCGCACTTCCGTATGATCTTCTCGTATCTTGTATAGGTTTCCGTAAGATCATTGACATGATCTCTGGCATCCTTGATCTTAAAAGCACTTTTATCTGATATATCACTGATATCTTTATCACTTTGAATCAGTTCAAAAATATCTTTGTATGTATCGAGTATGCCGCACTCCAGCAATTCCGAGATACATTTACTGTCGATCAGGGAATTATTCATTACCGCGGTATACATCAGACTTCTGCTGTAATTATCTGATAACATCTTTATTCACCTTATATATCAGAGCCTGTTTTATGTGTTCAACAAGAATATTCTCTGACCCTTTCATATCTGCTATCGTTCTTGCAACACGGATCAGTTTGAGATATCCCCTTCCTGACAGCCCGGTCTGCTTTGCCGCCTGAGCTGCTATTCCTGACACTTCTTCGTCGAATCGGAACATCTCTCTGTCAACAACACTGCAAGTTCCGTTAAACACCTTATTCTCACCACTTTTCCAGCCAAACCTTCTGCTCTGCATATCCCACGCTCTTTGTATCTTCTGCTTGGCTTGCAGATTAAGTGCATCATTATCACTGCCGGATGTCATCTCCTCAAGAGCTGATTGACTGACGGAACGCATTTCGGTAAAGATATCTATCCTGTCAAGAAATCCTCCGGATAGTTTTCCTAAATATTTCCTGCGTACGGTTGGAGTACATCTGCATTTGTTCCCCTCCTCATAGAACATTCCGCACCTGCATGGATTCCCTGATGCGGCAAAAAGGAATGATGCGGGTATCTGAACTGTCTTCCCATCCTTATTGATCCTAAGCACATGTTCTTCCAGAGGCATCTTGAGTTCCTCTATTATTGACGGATCGAATTCGCAGATCTCATCTGCAAACAGCAATCCGTTATTTGCCAATGCAAGTTCTCCAGGGATCCACGTTCCCGCTTTTCCCTTGAGCTTACCCAGAGTGCAGTTACTGTATATTCGCCTGAAAGGGCGGGATACGGACAGATCATTAATATCAAGTGTTCCGGAAAGTTCCTGAAGAGCAAGATACTGACTTATCTCATCTCTGTCAGGATCAGGAAGTAGACCCGCAATGATCTCCGCCGAAAAGGACTTCCCTGATCCGGGACTTCCAAGCATCAGAATACTGTGCATACCGGAACAGGCTATGGTTATCGCTTCAGAAGCTTTCTCCTGGCCCTTAAGATCACTTAAGGAATGCGTTGGTATTTTCCCGTTAACTGTAATGCTGTTCAGGCTGTATTCCTCACCCTCATAGCAATATTCTTCGAAGATCTCACATGCATTTCTCAAAGTTCTCACAGGCATGCATCTTATCCCGGTACAAGCTGCAGCATATATCTCATCTTCGGGTATAAGAACAATATCACTATGAGTCTTATCAGCCTCCATCAGTCTGCAGATAGCGCCGGGCGTTCCCCTGATCTCTCCTCCCAAGGAAACTTCTCCCTGGGCATATATGCTCAGATTATCGCTATAAGGTATCGATCCGGTCAGAAAAAGGATTCCCAATGCAATGGGAAGATCAAATCCGGATCCGGACTTATGCATATATGCAGGCGAGATATTCACGGTTATGTGACCCTTCGGCATCAGGTATCCGCACGACCTTACAGCTGAAGTAATCCTCCCGCGGGATTCTCTTATTGAGGAATCACAAAGTCCGATAATGTCAAATGTAGGTATGCCCGGGGACAGGGATATCTCAATGTCCGAACATGTAACGGCCACTCCGTCTGCAAAGCATGACCGAAGCTTTACCACCTTCTGTTTTACAGCCACGTTTATCACCTCCGTTTTTAGATTTAGAAAACCATACCACGGAAAATGGTGAAAAAATCTCCGAAATAATACGAAATGATAACAATTTGTTCATTTTGTGCTAAAATACACGACTGAATAATTATTAATAAAGGAGTCCGTTAATGAAACTCGGAATCGTTGGTCTCCCTAACGTTGGGAAAAGCACACTTTTTAATGCTATAACTAAGGCAGGAGCTGAATCTGCCAACTATCCTTTCTGCACAATAGAACCAAATGTTGGTGTGGTTGCAGTTCCGGACAGCCGTCTTGACAAGCTGGCCGAGATGTACAATCCTGAGAAATATACACCTGCAGTAGTTGAATTCGTTGATATAGCAGGTCTCGTCAAAGGCGCCAGCAAAGGCGAGGGTCTCGGGAACAAATTTCTCTCCAACATCCGCGAATGCGATGCCATCGTTCACGTTGTCCGCTGTTTTGACGACCCCGATGTAGTTCATGTTGACGGAAATGCCAATCCTGAGAGAGATATCGGTGTTATCGATATAGAACTTATCCTGTCCGATCTTGAGATCGTCGAGAAGCGTGTTGAGCGCGTAAAGAAGATGATGAAAGGCGGAGACAAATCTTTTGCTGCAGAACTTGAGCTTTTTGAGAGGATCCAGGAGTGTCTTCAGGAAGAAAAACCCGCAAGAAGTCTTGAATATACTGAAGATGATCAGCTTCTCTTAAGAGACTGTCAGTTAATATCACTTAAGCCTGTACTATACTGTGCCAACATTGCTGAGTCCGACATCAAGAATCCTGATATTCCTTATGTACAGAAAGTCAGAGAGATAGCATCAGCTCAGGGTGCAGAAGTCGTTGTAATATCTGCTAAGATCGAAGATGAACTCGGCCAGCTCGATCCCGAAGACAGAGAAATGTTCTTAGAAGACCTTGGTCTTGACTGTGCAGGACTCGACAAGATGATACAGGCTTCATATAAACTTCTCGGATTGATCTCTTATCTGACGGCAGGACCGCAGGAAGTCCGTGCCTGGACGATCAAAAACGGAACAAAGGCTCCACAGGCGGCAGGCAAGATCCACTCTGACTTTGAAAGAGGTTTTATCAGAGCTGAGGTTGTGGCTTTCGATGATCTTATTGCCAGCGGAACATATAATGCCGCTAAAGAGAAAGGTCTTGTCAGATCTGAAGGAAAAGAATATGTAATGAAGGACGGAGATGTCGTACTGTTCAGATTCAACGTCTGATGACATCAGCCCAGTGTAACTTCACCATTACCATGAATATCGATCTCGGCACCCCAATATGTGGGTGCCGGTTTTATTATGCACCAGATAAGATCCTTTGCTCTTGCAACTGTCTCTCTGACATAGTTCTTGGGCAGAACAACATAACCGCTGTTAATTGCTTCAACGCCTCTGCACTCTATCCCAAAGTTACGGCAGTCATATAATGACCTTGCAAGATGGAAAGCCTGTGTGACTACTATAGCCTTCTTGATCCCGAATATCTTATCGGCACGGATCATCGTCTCATAAGTCGAGAATCCTGCATGATCCATAAAGATATCTTCAGAAGGAACTCCACGTTCCAATGCATAACGTCTCATTACATTGACTTCATCATAATCACTCTGACCGTGATCTCCGCTCATAAGTATCTTGGGCGCAAAGCCTCTTTTATAAAGATCAATAGCAGTATCAAGTCTGTCACTCAGGAAAGGAGTCGGACTGTCCCCCCAGACGCCACAGCCGAGAACGATTATACAGTCACAGTCTTCCTCGGGGGATGATATCTCATCCAGCGTATATATCATACTGCTTGTTGATGTAATGATAATGGTATTGGCAATTGCAAGGAAAAGCGCACATACAACACCTGCAATAAGGAAATATACCAATATCCTCTTAATCGCTTTCTTTACTCTCTCTTTTGTCATCTTCCTCTACTCCCTTAATCTTTCCCGATTCCACATCCTTGAGTATCTCACCTATATGCTTGGATATCCTGATTATTGTAATAAACGTGATTATATACACTGACATAATTGACACTTCCGATATGATCACAAATATCATCGGAACTTTATCCATGATAATGCTGAGTATCATGATGAGCAAAGTTCCTGACAGATACACTGCAGTAGTTGCAATCAGGAATCTCCTGTTTGAACTGTTGGTAAATGAAGGTTTGGCAACTGCAAGTATTATGAGCAATATCAGAACGATAACTGATACACAGACCGTTATGATCAACTTCAAACTCTTATCCCCCTGCCGTTAAGTTCACGCTTGATCAACGATTCAACAGATGCATATGTCTCTTCCAGACTGCCGGAATTATCAATGCTGTATTCACCAAGCTGCTGATACTCCTCATCCGTCATCTGCATGGCTATCCTTCTGGAAGCATCCTCCCTGTCCATTCCTCTTCCTTCAAGACGGGACAGACGGACCTGTTCATCACAAGTAACAACCCAGATCTGATTGCACATATTAACAAATCTGCTGACAGGAATCGGAACGTCAAGAACAACACATTTAGTACCCTTTTCACGGAGTTTCTGAATATCATCCTCCATCTTATCAAGAACAAATCTGTGTATTATAGAAGAAAGCAGATCCAGTTTAGACTTATCTTTGAAAACTATCCCGGACACATATCTCCTGTTAAGTGATCCGTCATCCCTGACGGCTCTTTTGCCAAATGCTTCCTCGATCGCAGGAATGGCAAGCCCTCCGGACTGGGTAACCTGTCTTGATATCTCATCGGCATCAAGAACGATCAGTCCTTTCTCAGCCAGATAACGGCTGACAGTACTCTTACCTGATCCGATTCCTCCTGTTATACCCAAAACAAACATAAATAATACCTCACTTGGCTTCGAGCCAGTTATCACCGACTCCGCATTCTGCAATGAGAGGAATATCGAGATCAACAGCTGATTCCATTTCCCTCTTTACGAGCGCCGAAACGCCTTCCGCATCACTTCGGTCACATTCAACTATGAGTTCGTCATGAACCTGCATCACGAGCTTTGCTTCCGGGAACTCTGCAGACAAAGCACGGTAGACCTTATTCATCGCTATCTTGATAATATCTGCGGCACTTCCCTGAATAGGTGTATTCATCGCGGCACGAAGCCCAAAATTCCTGACATTTCTGTTCTGACTCTTAAGTTCATTAAGATAACGTCTTCTCTTGAAAATTGTCTCAACATATCCCAGTTTCTCGCCGTTACTCTTAAGACCCGACAGAAATCCCATAATACCGGGGAACTGTTTCTCGTATTCACTGATAAGATCAGATGCTTCCTTGTAACTGATCTGAAGATCATTGGACAGGCCGTATTCTGATATACCGTAGATGATACTGAAGTTAACAGTCTTAGCTGCTGCTCTCATCTTATGAGTTACTTCATCGGTACTGTTGAGGCCATATACTTTAACGGCAGTCATCTTGTGTACATCCTGATCATTGCGGAATGCATTACACATATCCTTGTCCTGAGACAGAGCTGCAAGAAGACGGAGTTCGATCTGCGAATAGTCGGCATCTACGAGCACCTTGCCTTCTTCCGCCGTAAAAGCAGCTCTAATCCTTGCTCCCTCGTCTGATCTGACAGGAATATTCTGCAGATTTGGTTCAGTTGATGACAGACGGCCTGTATTGGTCATTGCCTGAGTAAATGTAGTTCTTATCCTTCCGTCCATGTCGATCGACTTTGTCAGGCCGGCCGCATAAGTCGAGTCAAGTTTTGACAGTTCCCTGTAGTTAATTATCTTGCCTATTACAGGATGATACTGTGAAAGTCTGTTAAGCTCATCAATTCCGGTCGAGTATACTCCGGTCTTGCCCTTTTTGCCGTGAGGAAGACCAAGTCCCGACGATTCATATAGAACATCAGCAAGCTGCTTGGGAGAATTGATATTAAACTTCTGCCCGCACATCTCATATATCTCATCAGAGAGCTTATCCAAACGATTCGTATATTCATTATGAAGTTCATCGAGAGCTTTGCGTGATACGTGCATTCCGTTGCGTTCAATCGCATCAAGAGTAATGACTAGCGGGAACTCTATCTCATAAAGAAGATTGTCCAATCCGCGCTGCGAGATTTCCTCCATCTGAAGAAGTGCCACAAACAGATTAAGCTTTGCCCTTTTGCCGCAGGAAATAATTTCCTTTTCTTCCGAATTATCATCAAGAAGAAAATCCATCGTCAGCTGCTTTGCCGACGTCTCCTCCTGATAAGGATAAGATAATCCTGTTACTGTCTCAAACAACCTCACAAAATCGGTCTTTCCGCCTTCCGTCTGGTTAAGCACAGGTCCGGCAACTGAAGTATCAAAAACCTTGTCCACATTGGGCAGCGGATCAGGCAGAATTTTAGATCTGTCTTTATATTCAAAACCAATCGGAATCACGTTTTCCGCTGAACCAAAAATCTTCTGTAAGGTCTTTTTATCCACGGCGAATATCCTGCTGTCAGATTCACAAGTGATCAGCATTCTGTCACATGCAAAATCAACGGAAATATGATCCTTCAACAGATCAGAGGGAAATCCGGAGACATCATTAACGTATTCAACTGATACTTCAGATGACAGAAATGAAGTAATCTTCCTGACGATCTCATTATCAGTATCCTTTGCCTGCTCTAAGATCTTATTGTCAACAGAACCTTTGCGTGTAATGCCAAGTTTCTTGATAAAACTCCTCAGGGCAAGACGGTCAAGTTCGTCATAAAGAATATCATTCCCTTCCTCATCAGCCGGAATGCCTGAATAATATGTCTTATCGATTCCGAAAGGAACAGGAACATACCTGTCGATAGTACAGAGTTTTATATTAAGATCAAGCAGATCATGTGATTCATTCAGTCTGGAAGACAGAGCCGGAGACATCTCGTCCGTATGAGACAGTACACCTTCAATATCACCATACTGTGCAATGAGCTTAAAGGCAGTCTTCTCGCCGACTTTCTCAACACCCCGAATATTGTCTGAATTATCTCCCATAAGAGCCTTAACATACACAAAGACTTCCGGCTTAACCCCATATGTTGTCTCAAACATCGAGCGATCATAAAGAACCCTTGGATCTTTTCCTTTCCCGGACTGGGGAAGGATTACTGAAACATTATCCGATATAAGCTGAAAATCATCGTGATCTCCGCTGAATATATATACCGTGTCACCTGCTTCACTGCCCAGTCTTGACAAAGTGCCGATCAGATCATCAGCCTCATATCCTTCAAGTTCCATTCTGGCGATGCCCCATTTATCAAGGATATCCTTTACGACAGGCATCTGAGCAGATAATTCATCCGGCATGCCTTTACGGTTAGCCTTATATTCACTGCTCATCTTGTGTCTGAACGTGGGAGCCTTCAGGTCAAAGCACACGCAGATCTTATCAGGATCATACTCTTTCATGACACCATGTATCGAATTGAGAAATCCGTTCACCGCACCTGTAGGTGTTCCGTCAGGTGCAGTCATGGGAGCTCTGCCGATAACGGCAAAATATGCTCTGTTTATGATCGAGTTGCCGTCGACAAGAAGGAGTTTACCCATTACTTGCCCTCCGATTCAATCTCTCTTCTGCGGACTGCATGAGCGGTACTGATCATAAGCTTGATACGGTTCAGCTGATTCGCTTCAGATGCACCGGGATCGTAGTCGATCGGTATGATGTTGGAATTAGGATACTGACGTCTGAGTTCCTTGATCATGCCCTTGCCCGTTACATGGTTTGGCAGACACGCGAAAGGCTGTGCGCAGATGATATTAGGTACGCCATCCTGAATAAGCTCTATCATCTCGGCTGTCAGGAACCAACCTTCTCCGCAGAAGTTACCGCAGCTCAATACAGAAGATGACTTGGATGCAAGTTCCTCTATTCTCTCCGTCAGCATGAACTTACCGTTTGTCTTTTTGAAAGCCTCATTGATCGGCTTTCTGAATCTCTCAAGAACATCAATAGCAGCCTGATTGATCCTGGCTGTTCTCTTGCTCCTTCCGAGATTGCTTTGAGCCCAAATGGGGTTATAGCAGCAGTACAGGAAGAAATCCAGAACGCCGGGCAGAACGCCTTCACATCCCTCAGATTCAATAACGTCAATAGCATTGTTATTTGCATCAGGATGGAATTTTACAAGTATCTCACCTACAAGACCTACACGGGGCTTTCTCGGGATATCCTGCAAAGGCAGCTTGTCAAAGAGGCTGACCGCAAGATTTACGAACTTCTTATATGATCTGACTCTCGGAATGTTGTCGATATCAGCTCCGATCTCCTTGAGGCAAGCCTTGATGGCAGCCTTCTCATCCTCAGATCTGTCCCAGTAATTATTAGGCATTACCTGGTCATATCTTGGAGTAAGATCGTCATCCTTCTCAGAAGGATTAAGCATTTTCCTTCCGATCCTGTTGATATACATATACAGAGCATTGGCCGAACCCTTTACTTTCTCATAAGGTCTTGTCCTGAGCAGCAATGTGGTAAGCATGTCACCGAGACAGAGTGCTTTGATGGCAGTAAATGCGAATGAAGGTGTGATCTTCCATCCCTCATTCTTCTCAAACTGCTGAACAGATATCGCAACAACAGGTATCTGAGAAAAACCAGCATCCTTCAGAGCTTTTCTGAGAAAAGCGACATAGTTGGTCGCACGACATCCGCCACCCGTCTGGGTGATCATCAGGGTGCAGTTATTAGGATCGACTTCTCCCTTGAGCACGGCGTTCATCATCTGTCCGACAACAACGATCGTAGGGAAACAAGCATCATTATTAACATATTTGAGACCGCACTCGATGTCCTCTCTCGTTGCCTGCTTAAGGAGCTTCAGATGATAACCTGAATCACGGAAAGCCGCCTCTACAAAATCAAACTGGATGGGCGCCATCTGAGGTGCGATCAGAGTATGATTCTTCTTGTTCTCTTTAGTGAATTCCGCTCTTTTCAGAGTATATCTGCCTTCTTCCGCAACCTTATCAGGATCTTCCCTTGATCCTTCTCCACGCCTGATCATATCCGCTCTCTCGTTCATTGCTACGACAAGAGATCTCATTCTGATCCTGGCAGCTCCAAGATTGGAGACCTCGTCGATCTTAAGAAGCGTATAGAGCTTGCCTGACTGCTCAAGTATCTCCTGAACCTGATCTGATGTAACTGCATCAAGACCGCATCCGAAACTCGTCAGCTGAACGAGTTCGAGTTCAGGTCTCGTAATGACAAAAGCAGCTGCCTCATAAAGCCTTGTGTGATACATCCATTGATCAACAACTCGTATCGGCCTCTTAAGCCTTCCGGGCTTTGCAACGGAGTCTTCCGTAAGAACTGCAAGACCGAGCGAATTTATCATCTCAGGAATGCCGTGATTGATCTCGGGATCGATATGATAAGGTCTTCCTGCAAGCACAATACCCTTGATGCCGCGCTTATTGATATCTTCCAGGATCTCTGCACCTTTTTTGCGGATATCCTCTTTAAAGTTGTAGTACTCTTCGCATCCTGCTTCAACAGCAGCCTTTGCCTCTTCAAGAGTAACATTGCAGTATTCAAAACACTTAACAAGATTTGCCGCAACAGTATCCATATTATCGAGCGGCATAAACGGATTGAGATATCTGATGTTCTTCTCCTTGATATTCTCAACGTTATTCCTGATTACTTCAGGATAAGAACAGACTATCGGGCAGTTATAGTGATTGCCGGAATTCTGATTCTCCACCTGCTCATACGGAACTGACGGATAGAAGATCGTCGTAATGCCTCTTGCTATGAGATTCTCGATATGTCCATGTGCAAGTTTTGCGGGGTAGCAGACAGACTCAGACGGAATAGTCTCCATTCCCTTCTCAAACAGAGCATGCGAAGATCTTGCCGAAACAGAAACACGGAATCCGAGTTTGGTAAGAACGGTAAACCAGAACGGATAATTCTCATACTGATTAAGACATCTGGGAATTCCGATCTCGCCTCTTTTTGCATCCTCGAGCTTAAGAGGTTTATATTTGAATGTTCTCTCGTATTTATACTTGAACAGATTAGGAATGGCATCCTTATCATCTTTGTGTTTTTGAGAAAGGGCAATATCCTCACCGCGCTCACATCTGTTGCCTGATACAAATTTGCGTCCGTTTGAGAATGTAGCAATAGTCAGACGGCAGTGGTTAGTACATCCGGGACACTGCGTATTCTCGGTCTCCATCTCGAAAGAATCGAGTTCCGTAGGTCCTAAGATACGTGACCTGTTTGTATAATTATCGTAGTCTGACAACTTCTCAGGGCATCTGTCCAAAGCTATAAGAGCAGCACCGAATGCGC
>Ga0247611_10005087_pt1 | contig 17765 bp, 15 predicted proteins | sample 177DNAGHGhighgp2_FD_192422 | JGI IMG/M metagenome (GOLD analysis project Ga0247611, IMG submission 192422) | Sheep rumen microbial communities from Palmerston North, Manawatu-Wanganui, New Zealand - 1770 DNA GHGhigh gp2 | ecosystem: Host-associated > Mammals > Digestive system > Stomach > Rumen... | reverse complement strand
CATCTGTTACACCCGCAGGAATTGCTATTGATAATGTGTTTGTAATAAATCTACCTTTAATGATATCTTTATTTGCAACCTGAGAAAGTAAAAATGCAGGAGCGCCAATTGTAAATAAATTTATTAATCCAACTTGAGTAGTTTTAACAGGAAATTGTTTAACACAAATTATAAATAGTAAAGATAATAAAACTGCAAAGACATTTTTAGATAAGAACAACGCACCGCTCTTTTCAAGGTTATTTACTACTCTTCTACCTTCATATACAATATGAGGCATTTTACTAAAATCAGAATCTAGTAATACAACCTGGCTTGTTTGCATAGCCGCATCTGCTCCTGATGCCATTGCAATTGAACAATCTGCCTCTTTTAACGCTAACACATCATTTACTCCGTCACCAGTCATAGCTACTTTTTTTCCTTTATTCTTTAGCGCTTTAACTAAAACTTGTTTAGCATGAGGTGAAACACGGCCAAATACAGCATATTTATCTGAAGCTTCAATTAATTCTTCATCTGAAAGTGTAGATGTATCAATATATTTATCACTATCTTTTATGCAAGCTTTTTTAGCTACATTAGATACAGTAATAGGTGAATCTCCTGAAATAACTTTAATAGTAACTCCCTGAGATTCAAAATATTTAAATGTTTCAACAGCATTTTCTCTTATAGGATTAGATAATATAACAATACCAAAAGGATTTACACTACCTGTTAGTGCTTCTCCCCTAGATTCTTCACTATATTTGCATATTACTAAAACTCTATATCCATCCTTAGCCCATTTTTCAATTTTATCTTTATATAAATCATATTTATCTTTTAATAATAATTCCGGAGCACCTAAAATATAAGAATAATCTTTAAAATTTACTCCTGAATACTTAAATGAAGATGAAAATGCAGATTTTGACACAAATTTTTCTGAAGGTGAATCTTTAAAATACTTTTTTAAAGCTTCCATTGTAATATTATCGTTATCTTGAGCAAATGAAAAATTACAAAGTCTTTGATATAATTCTTCTTTTGTAATTGTATCATCTAATACCTCATATTCATTTACAACCATATGATTATCAGTAATAGTACCTGTTTTATCAATACATAATACATTTACACGTGCTAATGTTTCAATTGATTTCATATTATGCAATAAAACTTGTTTCTTAGCTAATAAATAAGCACTAATAGCTAATGAAACAGATGATAATAAATATAGACCTTCAGGTATCATCATAAGAAGTGCCGCAAATGTAGAATTTACAGCACTAGCATAGCTTACTTCTTCATGAGTTATGGCAGGCATGGCAAATTTTGCCTCTAAAAATAAAGCTATACCAAATGGAATTACTATAATACCAATAACTTTAACAATTCTATTAAGAGAAGATATAATTTCACTATCTTCTTTTTTCTTATTTGATTTAGCTTCAATAGTTAATTTATTAATGTAAGATTCTTCACCTACATGTGTAACTCTTGCAATAACTTTACCACTAACTATATATGAACCTGATAATAAGTCTGAATTAATTTCTTTTTTAATTTCATCAGGTTCACCTGTTAATAATGATTCATTAACTAATGCTTCTCCTGCAACAACAACCGCATCAGCACTTATTTGGCTACCAGCTTTAAATACAACCAAATCATCTTCTACAAGATCGAAAATAGAAATTTTTTCTTCTTTACCATTTCTAATAACTAAAGCTTTAGGTTCATGTAAAAGTGTTAATTTATCTAATACTTTTTTACTCTTAATTTCTTGTATAATACCAATTAATGTATTTGTGATAATTAAAGGTAAAAAAGTTAATGACTTATATAATTTAACAACAACCATAATAATAGCTATAATTAAAAATATTAAATTAAAAAAAGTACATGTATTACTTATAATAATTTGTCCTATCGATTTAGACTGATTTTTAATAGCTTTATTATATTTTCCTTTTAACTTTCTTTCTTCTACTTCTTTATAAGTTAAACCTTTTAATTCATATCCCATATAATAACCTCCTATATAGTCTATTATAACAAAATATTTATTTCTATAAATAATATTTCATAGATTTTTCTATCCAAAATCTAGTTTCCATTTTTTTATATTTATCTCTTAAAAATAATAATTTTTTATATATATTTAATCCATCAGATACATCTCTATAAATATCTATATAACAATAATCATAGTCTAAATTATTATTTTCAACATAATTTAAAAAATCATCATTTATAATTTTTATTTTAGATTTATATTCAAAATTATTAAGAATAACTTTATTAAATAAATTAATAATATCTTTATCTTTTTCAACTATTGTAATACTTTTCACATTATCTTTTAAAGAAATCATATATGAAAAATAACCCATACCAAGACCTGCAACAAGTACATTACCAAATGAATCATTAATATCTTCTTTCATAGTATTTATTTCATTTGGTTTAAGACTCATCCATTCTTTATCGTTTTGAAATAGTGTTAGATATTTAAATGGTTTCTTAAAATATCCAATTTGAGGAATTATTTCATCATTTAAAACAATAAAATCATCTCTAACAAATAATTCAAAAGGTTCATATTTTAAATATTTAAAACACCAATTTTTATATTTAATAGTCTTATTAAACATTGATAAATATTGTGTATTATAATCTTTTTCGTTTTCTTCAATTAAACATTTTTTAAAATCATATGAAGTATCAAGAAAACTATCTAATAATAAATTAATAGCTTCTTTATCATTAGTCATCTTACTGATTTTTATTACATCAGCTTGTCTATAGTTTGGTATATCTTTATTAAGATATAGAGCTAATTTTTTTAACACGATATTATCCATAAAAAAACCTCACTATCTTAATAATACCACAAATTAAGATAATGAGTTAATTTTATTGTGTAACTAAATTAATTAAACTATCATGATTAAATTCTTCAATATAATTATTTTCTTTTCTACTATTATCTAAGTCTTTCGCAAGTACTAAAAGAGTTTGTTTATTCATAGAATAGTTTAAATTTTTTATAATTTTTATAATATCTTTTACATTATCAAATATAAAGGAACTATTTACAAAGCTTATATTTGCGCGTGTAAAAATTGTAGCTTGATAAATTTTAATTTTAGAATCATATCCCATTGTATGTAATACACGTTTTAACATTTTTATATATTTTCTGCATTCAATTTGAGGAGATTTAATTTTTCTAATCTTATCATTATGGCTTATAGTAAATTCTTGACTATAATCATCGCCAAATGCGTCTCCTTTATATTTAATTTCGTTTATTACAAATATACCTTTTTCACATAATAAGATATAATCCATCTTTATTTCATTAATTACATAATTTCGTAATACTTTGGCATTTTTTATAGTTCTTAATTTTCTTATAATTTTAGTCTTCTTTAACTTTATTTTTATAATCAATAATAATATAGATATTATAAATATTATAAAACCTATTAACAAATACTTCATACTAACCTCAAAAACCTTTTATCTAAAGGCTTTTTTAAATATATTATAATATAAAATGATTATTTTTAAACAATAATTTTTAAAATTTTATATTAAATATTTATTTGTATAATTAATTAAAAATAAATAAAAAACACAATTACTACTATTAATAGTAATCGTGTGATTTTTTTAAAATATTAAAGTTGATAATGAATGTAATTTAATCTCAACATGATATGCATAATATTCATTAAGTGCTATAAAAGCTTCTCTTAAATCGATATCATCTAGTAAAGATAAATCTTCATTATATAAATTAAAATAATATAATTTTTTTAACATTAAATAAGGTCTTATATCTGAACCAGTTTCATTATGATTAGCACATATAAAACCACCTTTAGAAAGTGAGAAAAATTTAATATTAGGGCTATTACATATACAACAATTATTAAAATTTGGTTCAACACCATAAGCTTTTAATAATTTAGTTTGTGCACATAATACCAATATCATAGAATTCTTATTATTTACTAAATTTAAAATAGAATCTAGCATATGATAAATATTCTCACTATAAGTTTTTTCTGGTAACTTATTTATTATTTCTAGTAAATACTGAAACCATAAATTACTTTTTAAATCATCTTTAATTAAATCATAATTATTAATTAAAGAATAATCTATCAATGTTGGGAGACTTGAATTTGTAGCTATAAATTTAACTTTTGTTAGTGGTTGACAAAAAGATAATCTATTAGTTTTAAATTTTCTAGCTCCTTTAGCTAATACAGAAATATTACCATATTTAGTATATAAATGTACTATTTCACTAGAATCATTATAATGTATAACTCTAATAACTATTCCTTCAAGTTCTATATTTTCCATTAGTATTCGTCTTTCTCGTATCCTAAAGCTTTCATTGAATCAGGGCGTTCAGTCCAATCTTTTTTAACCTTAACCCATAAATTCAATTCACATCTTGAGCCAAGTAAATTTTTAATATCTTTTTTAGCTCTTTGTTTAATTTGTTTAATTAACGAACCATTTTTACCTAAAATAATACCTTTTTGAGAATCTCTTTCAACGTAAATAGTTGCGTAAATTTCAACTAAATCTTCTTCATCTTCTACGTTTTTCATTGAATCAACAACTACCGCAACACTATGAGGTACTTCTTCATTTGTTAATTGAAAAGCCTTTTCTCTAATTAACTCTGCAACAATAAATCTTTCAGGATGATTAGTAATCATATCTTCTGGATAATATTTTGGTCCATAAGGAAGCTTTTCAATTATTTTTTCAACTAATTTCTCTACATTAGTACCATCTTTGGCAGAAATAGGATAAATCTCTTCAAATTCCATTTCTTGTGTGTAAGAAACAATAATCTCAGGTAATTCTTTTTGTGGGTCTTCTAATAAATCTACTTTATTAATTAGTAAATAAATGGGATCTTTATAATGCTTCAAATGTTCCATTATCATAAGATCACCTTTACCAATCTTATCTACAGCAGATACCATAAAGAAGATTGCGTCTACATTTCTTGCAGCATTATAGCTTTCTTCATTTAATAATCTACCAAGAGCGTGAACTGGTTTATGAATACCTGGTGTATCAGTAAATATTACTTGTGCTTCATTTGTTGTATATACACCAAGAATAGTATTTCTAGTTGTCTGAGGTTTATCAGACATTATAGCTATTTTAGAACCAATTATTTTATTTAGTAATGTAGATTTACCTACATTTGGTCTACCTAAAATAGTTACAAAGCCTGATTTAAAATTTTCGTTAATCAAGATCGTCAAATCCATAAGGAAGTAAAGATTCTACAGTTTCTTCCTTAATATCTCCTTTTAAATTTGATAAATATACTTTTGTCTTTTTGCTTAATAATTCATTCATAACTTGTCTACATGGTCCACATGGTGCACAAGGTCTGTTAGATTCAGATGTAATAGCCATAGCTTCTACATCTTCTTTTAAGTTATAACCTTTGTGGTAAGCGCTAAATAAAGCTACACGCTCAGCGCATATGCAACAACCATAAGCTGCATTTTCAATGTTAGCTCCTGTTACAACTGTACCATCTTTAAATAAAATTGCAGCTCCTACTGCATAATGAGAATATGGAGAATAACTTCTCTTTCTACCCTCGATTGCTTTATTAACTAATTCTACTGCTGTCATATATATACCTCCATAAATAAGAATGTTAATAAGTCTAAATACTTATAATAGATTTTGCTTCTTAAAGAATATAAAACAGATAAAATTAAGTTTCTTTATATTCATATATTAATATTATCTATAAAGCTTGGCTTTATCTAATATCTCATCTTGTTTTGCAAACATTACTTTTTCATCTTCTTCAGTCATGTGATCATAGCCACATAGATGAAGATAACCATGAACAGCTAAAAATCCAATTTCTCTTTCAATTGAATGACCATATTCACTAGCTTGCTCAATAGCTTTGTCTACGCAAATAAAAATGTCACCAAGTTCGATTTCCTCTTCAGGTAAATCCATCATTTCATCATTATCATGAAGGGCAAATGAAATTACATCAGTTACTCTATCGATACCTCTATAATCTCTATTCATTTGATGAATCGTTTCTTTATCAACAAATATAATATTCATTTCATGATTATCATCAATTGAATTAAATATTTTTTTAATGACATCTCTATATGGTTTAACATCTCTTAAATGTTTTTTACCATTTGTTTCAATTTTTATTTTATTAGTAAAATAAACTTTCATATTTTTTATTCACCTTTAATAATATAATACAACAAATATTTATAAATATAAAGATTACTTTCTTAAGATAAAAACCGGTACTTCCATTTCTTCTTTAGTAATACCTGCATGATTTGATTTTTTACCTAAAGCTTTTTCTGTTGTACATAAATAAATATTTGATGTAGCTAATGCTACATAATCTGCTAAAAAATCATCAATACGATTAGATATATTATCAGTTTGACCAAAATATCCTAATCTAATAGCTTCTTTACTATCTATTAGCTTATAAATTTTACCATAAACTGAATTAAAATATCTACTAAATCTTTCCATATATTCTTTTTTAACTTTAAAAGTTAAACATCTTGTATCATTAGATGGTTTTCTTTCTAGCATACCATTTAAAATAAAATCATCAAATAAATTAAAATCAATTGTATCAATATGGCCGTGATCTGCGGTAATGATTAATAATGTATCTAAAGGCAATTTATTATAAAATTCTTCTATTTGACATGAATAATTATATAATTTCTTATATATATCCTCACAATTTGTCCCAAATACATGTAACTCTTTGTCTGGAGTTTCATCATAAACATATTGTGTTACTATACCATTTGATATATTTTTTAGACTTCTATCTAATGTATCTTTAAATTTATAGTCTTTATTCTTAAATTCAGGTTCAACAATTCCACCTAATACATTTAAATTAGAAAAATAATATTTATAAGGCATAATATTAAATCCATTTATAAAACCTTTATCAGAAGAATAATAATCTTCTCCATTAAATAATATTACATTTCTATCTATTTCTCTAATCCAGTTATTCCAACCAGTCCAACCTGTCTCTAAAGGTACTTTGCAGGTTTTAATTGATGTAGTAGAGGCTGCAGTAGTTGATGGATATATTGAATTAACTTTTTTATAAAAATGTTTAGCCAAAAAATTATCTGGGTACTTATCATTAAAATTATTTAATATATTAATACCAAGTCCATCTAATACTAAAATAATGGTATTTTTATATTTTTTATTAAAGATATCATCATCTATTTTAAAATTAGTAAGGCCATTATAATTTTTAATTATTCCTGCGACTAAATTCATTTGCGTATTTTCAAATGAAGGATATATAATATCACATTTTTTAGCAGTTAAACTATTAAAATTTAATTCCACTATTTCTTCATCTTTTTTAAGTTTTAGGCAAAGAAATGGGCTATCAATAATGATAAACCCATTTTTTAAATAATTATTTAAAACTTCAAAAAATGATTTAGATGAAGAAATATTAATTTTCTTCTCTATCATTTTTCTTAGTCCTCCTTATATAACGAGTAGCTACAGCATAGAAAGTAATATCTATTCTGTTATTACGTTTAAGTTCTTTTAATTTTTTAAAAGCTTTAGCATCTCCTTTATTTGACATTAATATGGCAAGAGGAGTTACTAAATCTAATTCTTTGTCTACTTTATATTTACTAGTTAAATCACCATATAATTTTTCAGCCTTAACATAATCTTCATGATTTATACAATAAGCTAAATTATAGTAATAATAATATGGAGCATAAACATGTGATTTTAAATTAATTAAATTTATGTTTTTTAAAAAATCTTCATCATTGTCTGTTAAAATTGCAATACTTGTCTTATATACTATTAATTTTTGATGAGAAAATGGTAAAAATTTATAGTATCTATTAATTCTTTTTAATGCCTCATCAAATTGTCCAATCACATACATCTTATCAATTCTTGTGAATAATATATGTTTAATTAACCAATATATAAATATGATGACAACTATTGTAATTATAATTGCTAAAGCTTGTTCAAACGTCATAAACTAGTCCTTTATATTGTAGATTGTCATAAACTTATTTTTTAAGTAATTAATATAATAATGAGGATCAAATGGAGCATTACATGCATTTTCAATTAATTTTAAATTTTTAACTGATTTTCCATATTTATGTATATGCTCATCTAACCATTCATTAATTGGTCCAAAATTTCCATCTTCCATAAGTTTATCTATATCTAGTGTTTTCTTCATTGTTTCCATAAATTGAGCAGCATATGCATTTCCTAATGCATAAGTTGGGAAATATCCAAAACCACTAGACCAGTGAACATCTTGGAAACAACCTTCTAATTTATTGCTAGGTCTAACTCCCAGATATTCCTCAAATAAATCATTAAATTTATCTGAAATTTGTTCAGTAGTAATTTCTTTATTAAATAAAGCTTTTTCAACTTCATATCTGATTAAAATATGAATTGGATAAGTTAATTCATCTGCTTCAGTTCTTTTAAATTGATTAGAAACACTATTTGCATAATAATATAAATCATCTACAGTTATATCACTAAATTCATTTGGATATATTTCTTTAATCATTTTATATAATTTTTTAGTAAATGAATAACTTCTTCCTAAATAATTTTCCATAAATCTAGATTGAGATTCATGAATACCCATTGAAGTACCACCAAATAATGAAGTACCATTCAATTTAGAGTCACAACCTAATTCATATAATGCGTGTCCTGTTTCATGCATAACTGAATAAATATTAGATAATAATAATTTTTCATCATATGCAGTAGTAATTCTTACATCATTTGAATTAAATCCAGATGTGAATGGATGGACTGTTTCTCTTACACAACCCTTATCAGTTGTATAACCCATCATATCACAAATTTGACGTGTTAATTTCATCTGGCTAAATTTATCAAATGACATATTATCTAATTTTTGATTATATAATTTAGGCATTTTTACTATTTTCTTAGCTAATGGAACAATTTCTTCTTTGATTAAATTGAAAAATTCATCATATTTTTCAACGCTAAATCCATCTTCCATATCGTTTAACAAAATATCTAGCGGATGTTTATAAGGTTTTTTCATCCAATCGATGTATTTAAAATTATAATCAACAAGAATAGCTAATTCTTTTTCAAATTCAGAATAATCTAATGTCTTACGGCTTCTTTTCCATAAAAGGCCAGCTCTTGATACATTTTGGAAATGTTTATTTAATTCTTCCTTTGGAATCTTTTTAAGAATATCAATTGATTTATAATCTTCTTCAATCATTAATCTCTTTAATTCTTCTAATTCAGATCTATTATTATATAAGTTTTCAATACAAGAAATATATTGTGGATCCATTTGAAGAGAAATTATTTTTTCTTGAAGCCAATTTTGTACATCAAGTGAATATTCTTTTCCATTTTCAGGACAATCAGTTTCTTGATCAAAGCTTAGAATATATAGCATATAGCCATATTTTTCTATAACTTTTCCTTGTTGTTCATAAAATTTTAAATCATCGTTTAACATAAATACTCCTTTTTAATCGTTAAAATAATTAACAAATTTGTTTAAGGCTTTTAAACCTTCATTATATCCGTCTTGATATAGTTTTTGAAGTTTTTCAATATTCTTTTCAAGCCTATCAACATCTGTTTTATAAGAAGGTCTTATCACAATAATTTTACCTTCTTTTTCTAATTGATCTAATTCATCATATGATTCATTAAATAATTTATTTTGTTTATCTAATAGTTCTATGAATTTTGGATAATTCATATATTTCATTCTATAAAATAGATTAAATTTTGAATCATTCTCATCTTCCCTAAATCCCTTTTCTCTTGTAAGAACGACTACAATTTTATCAAATCCATCCTTTAAAGCGCTCTTATATGGAACAGGTTCACTACAACCTCCATCTAAATATTTCTTTCCTCTAATATCTACTACAGGTTGCAAAACCGGAAGAGCACATGAAGCCTTCATTGATTCTAAAAATTGAGGATCATCTTTTCCAAAATATTCTATTTCACAAGTTTCAATATTTGTACAACCTACATGTAATTTGCATTTTGAAGCTTGTAACAATTTATTATCTAATGGGAATTTCTTATCTCTTATTTCTTTTATATAATAATCATCATTAATTACAGGTTTACCAAGCATTACATTGGCAAGATTAAATACATTATTATCTAATGCCGCCTCAACATCACCTTTATATGCATATCCTCTTTGTTTAGTAGGATAATATTGCATATCTTTTGTTGCGGCAGAAATGCCATAAACATCACAAAACTCTATATTATTGTCTATAAATGCGTCTAATACACCGGCAGTAAAAACGCAACGCATTGCGCCGCCTTGTAGACAAAGTGCAGCTTTAAATTCCATTATAGATTCTTTGCGATTTTAGAAACTAATCCCATATCGCATTGTCCTTGATAATTAGTCTTAAAATATTTCATAATTGATGGCATAGTCTTATCTTCTAATGTAGAAATAATATTTCTAATTTCTTCTTCAGTTAATTGTTTAGGCAAGAACTTAGAGATAAAATTAATTTGGTTAGTTAAACTTAAAACCTTTTCATCTCTTTTAGCTTGTTCGAAACTAATTCTTTCTTCTTCAAGTTCCTTAACAACCTTCATAATATTAGTTAGGGTTTCTTGATCAGTTAATTCTTTACCAGAAGCCTTTAATTCTACGCTTTGTAACATACATCTAGAGATAACTGCCTCTAATACAGCTCTAGCATCTAAATCCTTGTCCTTAAATGCTTGCATTTTCGCTTTCTTTAATTCATCAAATATCATAATCAACAACTCCTTTTTGTCTTATTATACTACAAAAAAAAGCTATTTTAAACTAAAATACGTCCAAAATAGCTCTATTAATATTTATTTAAACATTCTACAAGCGTTTAAAGCTTTTAACCATCTTTCATATAAGTTTTTTGATTCTAAATCTGTTATTATTGGATAATAATACTTATCTATTTCATTTATTTTTCTTATATCTTCTTTTGATTTAAAGAAAGATGTATGAAGACCTGCAATAAATGACGCGCCAAGTGCTGTAGTTTCAATTTGACGAGGTCTTTTAATTACACATTGCATAATATCAGATTCAAATTGCAATAAATAGTCATTGGCAGACGCACCACCATCAACAGATAATGAAATATTTGTTAAATTTGTTTCTTTCTTCATTTCTTCCATTAAATCTTTTGATTGATAGGCAATAGCTTCAAGTGTAGCTCTTATTATTGATTCTTGAGTAGTATTAAAAGACATACCAAACATTGCGCCTTTACATTCACTATCCCAGTAAGGTGTACCAAGACCTTGGAATGCAGGTACAAATATTAAATCATGATTATTTTCAATTAACGCTCTTTCATAAGTTTCTTTACTTGTTTGAATTATTCTAAGTGAATCACGAAGCCAAGTTACAGCTGCACCTGCTACAAAGACTGAACCTTCTAATGCATATGTTGGTTTACCATCAATCATATATGCGATAGTAGTTAATAATCCATTATTAGAATATATTGGTTTCTCACCAATATTCATTAACATGAAACAACCGGTTCCATATGTATTTTTAATTTCTCCCTTTGTAAAAGCTGTATGTCCAAAAAGAGAAGCTTGTTGGTCACCTATCATTGCACAAATAGGTACATCAATACCATTAATATTATAATAACCAAATAAATCATTACTTGATTTTACAACAGGAAGAATAGACTTTTTAATTTTAAATAAATTTAATAATTCATCATCCCACTCTAAAGTATTTATATTATACAAAAGTGTTCTACTAGCATTAGTTGCATCTGTATAGAAAGATTTTCCTTTTGTTAATCTATATAATAAATATGTATCAATTGTACCAAATAAACAATCATCATTATCATAATGAGTTTTAACATTAGGATTATTATCAAGTAAATATCTAATTTTTGTAGCACTAAAATATGAATTAATATGAAGGCCTGTCTTTTCAAAAATCATTTCTTCATATCCTTCACGCTTTAACTTTTGTGCAATATACTCACTTTGTTTACTTTGCCATACAATAGCGTTAGATAAAGGATTACCTGCTTTGTCAAATAAAACAGTAGTTTCTCTTTGATTAGTAATGGCAATACTATCAATTAATGATATATCAATATTAGATTCATTAATAACGTTTCTAATACATTCAACAACAGTTTCATAAATTTCATTAGCGTTATGTTCAACATAACCAGGTTTTACTCTAATTTGAGTAAATTCCATTTGATATTTTGCAACTGCTTGTCCTAACTTATTAAATAAAATTGCTCTACTTGATGTAGTACCTTGATCAATTGTTAAAATATACTTTTTCATTTCAAATCACCATGATTTAGATTATATTACTAAATCTTATTATTATTTTATCATATTTTATAAAAACCTACATCCATAAGATGTAGGCAAATATTATAATATTTCTTTATTAAAATGTCCTCTAGTATCAGTTTCTTTATTGAATAAATTAGTTTTAGAGAAAGATTTTAATTTATCTTTAAACATTCTAATAATTTTTCTACATTCTTCACCATTTTCAATAGTTAAATTAATTCTAAATGTATTAACATTCTTTATGTTTTCTAAATCATCAATTAAATTTAGGGTCTTACCATTTAAAATTGTTGTTGTACAATCAGCATGAGATATAATAGGAAAATTTGAATATTCATCTCTTAATTCATATTTATTTTGTTTGCACTTACCACATTGACCATAAACCTTTAATGGACAATATTTAGTAAACATCATATCAGCTTTTCCATATACAATCATTTCAAGATTAGGAAGATTAGATGTATATTTTTTATAATCTTCTACTAAATCGTTTATATCAGTTAAATTTATCTCGTGTGATAAAGTAACTCTTTTAGCACCTAATTTTGTTAATTCATAGACAGAACGCCAGTTTGTAACATTTAAAGAAAAATCAGTTACAAAATCATTAGTTTTCATATAATGATGTATGCCACCATATCCACCAACTAATAATTCTTTACCATTCATATCTTTATAATTATTTTGATTTCTTCTAATTACATTATCAAAATAAATTGTTTCAATACCTTCTTCAACACAAACATCTTTTTGATCACTAGTTGTACAATAAACAGCCAAATGAATTCCATCAATATGTTTATTTAAATCTTCATATTTAATGTTTTCAATCTTATTTTCTCTTTTAATAATTAATCTTTCATTATTGATTAATTCAACTGCTTTTCTTCTAATTTCATTTAAAACTTTAACAGGGATAAAAATATTTGGACAATAATAATTAAAATCATTTAAAAAATAAATAGTATCATTTAATTTTTCAATTTGCGCTCTAGCTTTTATTTCGTCTGTAGGATTATTTAAAGCTTTTTGACAAATATATTCGGATTCAAATGTTATACTCTTATCTTTATATTGGCAAATAATTGTAAGTGGTTCATTTTCTTGACCATAAATTGAAAAATTAAGAGGGAATTTTCTAAATTCTTTTTCTGAATTTTTAACTAATTCAGATTCAAATTTAATATCTTTAGTTCTATAAACAATATCACCAATAGATACTTCATCTTTAATTTTTATAATAAATTTTTTATTAGAACTATTAATTAAATTATCATTTAAATCAAACATCTTTACAAGTGATAAAGATACATCAACATTATTATGATCAATTCTTATAATGTCTCCTTGATTTATTTGTTTATCAGTATTAATTTCATAACCATTTTTTACTTTTCTAGAAATATAACCAATCTTCTCACCTACATGATTAGGTCTTAAAACATTAGTAATCTCTTTTTTGTCTTCATTAAAAATATAACCTTTAGTAAAGCCTCTATGGAAAGTTTTATCTAAATTAGATATTTCATCTTTTGATAAATTATTGTCTAATGCATCTCTATATGTTCTAATTACATTTGCAACATATGATGGTTCTTTCATTCTACCTTCAATCTTTAAAGAATCAGCAAAACGTAGGTGATCAATATATTTAACTGTATTTAAATCCTTCATAGATAAAATATATGATTTATCTATAACTTCATTATTTGTTAAATTAACTAGACTATATAGTTTTCTACAAGCACCAACACATCTTCCTCTATTACCTGATCTATAACCAATAAGACCTGATAATAAACAATTACCTGAATAAGAAACGCACAACGCTCCATGAACAAATATTTCCATTGGAATTTTAGAAATCTTTCTTATATTAACAAGCGTATCATGATCAACTTCACGGCTTAATACAACTCTACTTGCGCCAAGTTCTTTAAGTAATAATACACCATCTAAATCATCTAGTCCCATTTGTGTTGAACAATGAGCTTCAAGATCTTTATAATGTTCAACAACATAACTAAAAATGGCTAAATCTTGAATAATTAATCCATCAACTCCTGCATTATATAAATCATCAACTTGTTTATATGCATCTTCTAGTTCATTATCATACACTATAGTATTCATAGTTACATAAATCTTAACTTCTCTTAAATGAGCATATTTAACAGCTTCTTTTAATTCTTCTATTGTAAAATTATTTGCATAAGCTCTAGCTCCGAATCTATTCATACCAAGATATATTGCGTCACATCCATTATGAATAGCAGTAATTAAGGCTTCCATTGAACCAGCAGGGGCTAATAATTCAGACATAAAAATTCATCCTCTCATTTTTAATACAACTTATTATACATTAAAATTTTTTATTTTCAAAAATATTTTAAAAATGGTGCCTAGTTTAACTAAGCACCTTCTTATTTTTTTTAATTATTTTTATTTGTATAAATGGTTTAGCAACTGAATCACTTCTATAAATATAAATATAACCATAACTATCAGTATCTTTAAATGTAGTTTCTAAATCAGATGTTTCAAGAATTCTTGGATAAATATTTACCCCATCATTTGAATAATAACTTGCAACATAACCTTCTTTTAATATTAATTTAATATTACCATTTACATTGCATTCAATATCATTAAATATAGTTTCTTCTAGCATATCAGTATTATCAATACTAAATTCGCTAAATACATTACTAAAATTAACTTGGAAAGCTTGATAATGTATTTTATTAGTATAAACATCTAATGAGAAAGCTTTTGAAATTTTATTATCTTCTTTAATTCCTACATAAAATTCTAATTTATCAACCTCAGCCTTGTGATCTAGGCTAACATAATATCCATCATACATTTCAATTTCAACGAAATCACCGAAATTATATTCTCTTTCCATTATTTCATAAGCGCTTAAATCTTTATTATTAACTTTATACTTTTTAAATACATTATTTGTATAGTTATATTTAAAATTCTTATTTTCAAGTTCTACAGTCTTATAATTATCCATTTCTAGAATAATTTTTGAATATGCATCATTAAACTTAAAACTAAATTCATCTTTATTAGCTATACATAACACATCTCCATCATTATTTAAAGAATATTTATCATTTGTATATATTTCCCAATTTACAGTAGGCCATACAATTTGAGATTCGTCAATTGAATTTTTTTCAATTGTAAAATATAAATATTTATAATCATCTAAATCGAAGAAAGTATAATATTGTGATTCAAATATTATTACATATTGACCTCGTTCAATTGGTTTTTCATCAACAAATTTATTATCAACAATTTTTAAAATCTTATATGAATATAGATTACTATCTACTAATACATTATCAGAGTATACCTCAAATAAAGGAACAATTTCTTCTCCTAAATATTCATATCTATAGAAAATATCATCTTTAATTACTTTACTGTCTTTACTAAAATCAACATTAGCTTTAGGTTTTAAAACATTAAATTCAAATGTTGTAGGACCTTGATAATATAATGAATAATTATCTTGATATTTATTACCAAATTCATCTAATCCATCTTTTAAACTAAATTCAAAATCACAATAGTATTTACCAGGATTGATTATTGAATTTATATATTCTTTTTTATCATTATTTAATACATAATATTTATAAGAAACATTTAATGAATTATCATAATTTATTAATACAAATTCATTAATTAAATCATCACCTGTATAACATAAATCTTTATTTTTCAAATTAATTTCAGAAAAAACAATAGATTTTTTATTAATTTGATATTCTTTTTCAACTTTTGAATTAAAATTATTAATTCCTTTAATCGTTAATTTTGCTGTACCAGATAAAATATTATTAGAATATGAAATTGTATAATCCTTATCTGGAATTATTATCTTATCATTATATATTAATTTATTTACAACTAATTTTAATTCACTACCATTATATTCAAAATTATTATCAATATAATCGATAAATGCTTGATTAATATCTTGTGGTAAAATATCAAAACTAATATCAAATGTTGATTTGAAATTATTAATACCGACAATATTAAATGAACCTTTTACATTTTCATTTGATACATTAATATTATCAATATTTTCACCATTATTTAAATTAATAAGATAATCTTGTCCATATACTAAACTATAATCATTTAAAGAAATATTAAAATTATTAAATGATACTTCTGTTAATTCATCTCCTGTATATACATGTTCAAATTTATCATAACTAACCTTATTAATATCACATTTTTTAATAATCACATCAAATTCTTGATTTGAAATATTTTTGTATCCATCAGCTGATACATATGAAGCTACTACGTGATATGTACCAATATCTTTTATTTCATTAACTATAATTCCTTCTTTAGTTACAACATAATTAATAGAACTAATTCCAACACAATCAAGTTCTGTTGCTGATTTAGCAATTGAAGTATACATATTTGAGCCATTAAATTCTTTTTCAATATTGCTAAAAATTGGTACAATAGGTGTTAAATCACTGATACTAAAATTATAGGTCTTTTCTCCTTCAAATTTATTAATACCCTTAATTGTAACACTACCAGATTCGCTAATATTTTCACCATATATTACTTCATAATCTTCATTTATAACTAAATTTTTATTATTGTAAACCAAGCTAAATTCAGGGTAAATCGGACTTCCTGTATATGTGTAATTAGTTTTAATGCCATTTATAGTGGCATTTTTAATATTAATTTTAGATACTTTGAAATATAAATCTTTAGATAAATCTCCATATTTAAAACTAATTTTATATCTATCAGGCACATAATTATTAATTACTTCATTACCATTTGAATTATAAATTTTGTATTCAAAAGAATTAATAATTTCTTCACTATTATCATTATATTTTAATTTAACAATAAAATCTGATTGCCTAAATATAAAATTAGGATCATATGTAAACTCTACTTCATTGTTAAAATTATATGTCATATCCTTATAAGTGGCATCAATACTTTCTACTTTTTTTCAAACTCACTAGATTGTGCAGTTGTCTCTTTACTTTCTTCAGGTCTTCTTCCGCCACAAGAAGAAATTGAAGAAACTCCTATTAATCCTAATATTATAGCAACACTTATTATTCGTTTTCTCATATTTAAGCACCCTTTCAATATTTATAAAAATATTATACCATAAAATGTCGATTAATAGTATATATTGTCAACGATTTGATAAATGATTGTTAATTGAAAAAGTAAATTCCGCTGTAAATAGTTGAACTCTTTTATTTGTAAAACTA
>Ga0247611_10005086_pt1 | contig 17766 bp, 28 predicted proteins | sample 177DNAGHGhighgp2_FD_192422 | JGI IMG/M metagenome (GOLD analysis project Ga0247611, IMG submission 192422) | Sheep rumen microbial communities from Palmerston North, Manawatu-Wanganui, New Zealand - 1770 DNA GHGhigh gp2 | ecosystem: Host-associated > Mammals > Digestive system > Stomach > Rumen... | reverse complement strand
TATAAACTAATTCTCTGGTTAATAAAGCGTATGCTCCAAAATCTAATCCAATGATTACATTATCATATTGAGAACCTTGATTAGAATGAACTGTTCCACAATAATTTAGTTCAATGGTATCCCAATAATCATCTGGAATAACAACTTCTCCAATTCCTCTAAAATCAATAATCCATACAGGCTCTCCATATTCATCAAAAGCAAATCTTTTTAATATACCTGTACTACCATTAAAAATATTAGGAGTGGTTCTATAATTGTTCTTTTTACAAATAACCTTATCTCCTTCTCTTATTATTTGTTGTCTACCATTCCTAAAGGCTGTTGTTTCTTTTTTCTTTCTATCATGAGGATTACAGAGTTCTTGCAAAATATCATTTAATTGACCCACACTAGCTATACCCCTAGTTTTCATAGGAACAATTATTTGTGTTTCCATAATATTGAAATTGGGTTGACTTTTTAATTTCTGAAATTCTTCAAGCACCTTATAATAAGTATTGCTTGCATCAGAATAACAAATTAAATTAAAATCTTTTAATTCACCTCTAACTTCTGTGCCAGTCCAATCTTTAGGAATAAGTGGGATACCTTGTCTAGCTTTAATACTTTCTGTAATAATTGCTGATTTAGCCGCTTGTCTATGAATTTTTGTTAAGATATTATGGTGGATTTCTGGAGAAGAAAGCATGTTACTTGCCACATTACCACAACCAATACTTTCAAGCTGTCCATCATCACCCAACATAATAATCTTTGAGCCTGTAGGAATTGCTCTTAATAAAGCATAAAATAATTTAGCATCAATCATAGAAATTTCATCTACAACAACAATATCATAAGGAAGAGGATTTTCGTCATGATAGACAAATCCTTGTTTATCTCCTGTTGGGAATCCTAATAATCTATGAATAGTAAATCCTTCTTGGCCTGTATATTCACTTAATACAGAAGAAGCCTTTCCAGATAAAGCGCAAATAACATGAGAATTATTTTTAAATATATTAAGAATAGCCGATACGGTATTACTTTTACCTGTACCACCATAACCAGTAATAATCATTACATTATTAGTGAAAGAAGATTTAATAGCTTCAATCTGTTCATCTGTATATTCCCAACCTTGTAGTGATTCATTACGTTTAATTACATCTTCCCAACCATCATACTTAAAATTACATTCAGCATCTCTTAATCTAATTAATTCAGTTGCAATTTTAATAGCCAAATCATAGTAATATTGTAAACCTATTTTATTTTTATCTTCACTGACCCATAATTTCTTTTCATCAGTTAATTCACGTAATGATTTTGTAATCATTTTATCTGGAACATCATCACCCAAAGCATCTAAAATTGCCCCTAATAAATGGTCGGGAGTAATCCAAGATTGCCCTCCTTCAGCACTTTCTGTAAGGTAATAATTTATATATGCTTTTATACGTTGAGTTCCATGAGGGTTAATACCTTCTTTCATAGCTATTTCATCAGCTTTTTTAAAACCAATCCCCTTAACTTCAGTACATAATACATATGGATTATCTTTAACCTTTTCTACAACTACATCGGGAGATTTATATTTGTCCAACAGTTTTTTTACCATTTTATTAGTTAAATCAAGTTCATTTAATTCAATTAGAATTCTAGCCATTCCAATATTTTTAGCAAATCTATCAGCCCATTCAGAGCATCTAACCATACCGCATCCCTTGATTTTGACCAATTCAGCATAATTTCTAGTGTCCAATGCTGTAAAGGGGTCTTCTAAAGCATCATACATATTTTCAATTTGGAGAGGAGAAAATATAGTTTTAAGAAATTCCTTTTTACCCTCTGCGGTATCAAATGACACCGCAGTAAACATTGAAATAATGTTATATTGGTCTCCCCATTTAAGGTCACATACATATTCTGCTTTAATATTATACGTACTATCTACGATAGGAAGAGGCATAGTCCCCTTAAAGGTAACTCCAGAAGGAGAAAGTGTATCAGCTAATTTACCACTTTTCATATTATCAATTGAACAAATAATAATTCCAAAATTATCTTTATAGAATCTTATTTTTTTTACTGTTGCAACACATTCTATTATATTAAAGTTCATTCTTTGTCCTTTCATATTGTAATAATAAAGTACCGTCATCATTTACTTCTTTAATTAAAGCAAGTGTGTGCTTATAAATAGTGTCATTATAAATTTTAGGATAAAATGTATCTCCTATTCTAATTCCAGAAACGACAATCATTTGACCACGTTTAAGCCAACTTTCTTCCACTTTATGATTCTTACCATCTTCACCTGTTTGTGAAATGGTTTTATTATAAAAGGCATAATGACCTTTATTCATTTTAACATTTACCAATCCATATTTAGTTAATAATGAGACCATATAGTGGTTATTATCAGCTTTAATAACTGTTCCTGCAATTCTATTAATTACATATTTAGGTCTCCATTTTGCCTCTCCATTAATATATGTAATATAATAATCATAGGGTACAGGTTCTTCTGGAAGTTCATTAAAATTAACAATACCATATTTATCTTCATTTATATCTTCAAGTTCATGCTTTTGGTCATAATAAGTTAATGCACTCATTGACCAATGGGCTTCATTACCATTAGCCCATTTCTCCCATAAATCAAGATATAGACTGAGATTGTATCTATTTAAAGCATCTGCACTATTCATCCATTCTCTAAATGGTTTAATATAATTTTCCGCTTCTTTGAGAATCATTTTTTCTGAAACCAAAAAATATTCATCCTTAACGCCCACAATACAATTCTCGGAAAAATAATCTTTAAATACAGGTTGACTTAAATCATCTAAAATGTAATATCTGTCATGATAACCTCGTTTTAAAGGTTTTCTACTTGAATCTATATAATTAGAATAAAAACCTTCGTCATCAAGTATATAATCTTTAAGAAGAAGAATTTTTACACATTTATTAAGTTCATCTGGAATTAATTGCTTTTCACGAAGTTTCCCAAGTTGAGATAATGTTAATGATTTAATTGGATTAAAACAATACTTCTTTAAAAACCAATCCATAGTAACTGCTCTATCAGCATTATGAAGTTCAGTAAAACATCCTGCTTTAATCAGTTTTACCATTTGATTGTTTTCAATAATCTTAGTATCTATAATCTTTTTGGCAAAATCTTCCATAGATGAATATGGACGGTTTTGTATAATAGCCTGTGATATTTTAGTATTAATTCCATTAATACCCTTTAATCCAAAAATAATTCTATTATTATCTTCGTCTGGTTCAAATCCAAAACCTGCTTCATTAATTAATGGAATTTCAACATTAACACCCTGTTTTCTGACTGATGCTATAGCAATGCCTATTTTACCATAATCTGTGGCGTCATTAGCATTGGCATCTAATGAACCAGAATCTACAATAAGATTAGCTGTTTGCCAATAAATAGGACTCCATCTATAATTAAGATTTAATTCTTGTAAAAGAATCATTGAATAAGCAAGTGTGTGTGATTTGTTAAAGCCATATCCACGCTGAGTTTTAATCAATACATTCCAAACATAATTTACTAAATTCTTACTTAACTTCTTTTTTACAGCATTATCAAAAAATTGTTTTTCCAGTTCATCAAAAGCTTTAGGGTTTTTCTTCGCAACAGCTTTACGTAAACTATCAGCCCAAGAAAGACTAAATCCACCAATTGCAGGATGCATGGTAAGAAGAATTAAATATTCCTGTGCTTCACAAATACCATATGAAACACCTACTATATCTTTAAGGATATTCTGCTCTTCTTCTGTAAGTCCGTAATCTTCCATTTCTTGATACCATTCATTGATATTTTCATGGAATCTAGCGAATTTGCTTAATGGGGTTTCAGCCCCTTTTTCCTGTGCCATAAGACGAATTACAGAATTAATAGTAGCTAAATCGTCTACCGAATATGGTTTAACTAAAGCCAATGCTTGTTTTCCCGACTCTCGTTCAAACTGGAAGGCACTAATAACTTTATGCTCCCATAATAGTTTCCACATATCTTCTGCATATCTTTCAAGATTATATACACCAATATATTTCTCATATGTATCACGAAGACTACCTTGCCATTCAATTTTATTTTTATCTAATAATAGTTCAAGACATTCTTGAATTTTAGACATAGCATCAGTTCGAAGTAAGTCAATTTTAATTAGACTCATTGCCTCACACTCATGTAAATCATATTGTGAAATTATATCTCCAGATTTTGTTCTCATTAAAGCACAAAAATTAACCAGAGGTTCGGCACAAATAATAACTCCACCTGCATGAGAGCCAATACCAGAACAAAGTCCTTCAATTTTTTGTGCTGTCTCCCAAAGGTCTGGATGGTTGTTCATTTCATTAACAAATTCTTGTACAGGTTTATTTTCTTCATTCCCATAGTACATTTCATGAAGTGAACGTAAATTTCCTCTATCTGATATGATAAGTGAAGCAATATAAGACGTTAAAGTATTATCTATTCCAAGACCTCTACCTGCTGTAAGAATAGCACTTTTACTTTTTTCAGTAGAATATGTAAGGACTTTAGTTACTCTATCAAAACCATAAATAGATTTGAATTCCTTAATAACTTTATCCACATAAAGTGGATTTATATCAATATCTATATCAAGAACACTTGCTCTTTCGGGATTAAGAAATCTCCAATAAAAAGTCTTAGTCTCTTCTCTTAAAGGATTAATACCTGTAATACCTAATAAATTTGCAATACAAAATCCAATTACTGAACCACGACCAACACCAACTATACTGCCACAATCCCAAATAATATTCACATAATCCTGCATTTGGTCAAGATAGGCAGACCAACGTACATTCATTTTTTCAGATGATTTTTTCAAAGAATCAAGACATTCAAAAATAGTTTTATAACCTTTATCTGTTTGGTAAGTTTCATCTTTTTCAATTCCTTTAAGCATTTCACGAATTAAATGCCTATCACATTCATACTCAGATTCAGCGAACTCTTGTAATAAAGGAATATATTTGCTATATTTGTTCACTAATTCTTTATTAGGTTCAGTCCTGTCAAGTGGAAGGAAAGGAATTTCCAAATCTTTTTTCATAGAATAATATTCAAGTCTATCATAAATAAGCATTGTATTATCAATGCCCTTTTGGACAATATCATATCCTAAATATTTATCCATATAAGAGTGAATTTCTTCCTCTGACATTACATAAGTAGTTTGATAAAAATAGTCTACTTCTCTATCATCCTCTTTATTAGCTGTAATATAAGCTTTATGAATTTCTCTATCTTCTTTTCTAAGATAATGAGCATCTGTTGAAATAATATAAGGAAGATTATATTCATTAGCAAATTCAAGTAATTTTTGATTACAATAAACTTGTTCATCACAAGAATTAGGTTGAAGTTCAATAAAAAAATTTCCTTCTCCAAATATATCAACCATAAAATCAAGCCAATCGTGAATATTATTTATTATTTCTTCAGATGGATTATCTTTATATTTAAGAAGTTGTCTATTAATACTAGACCCAAGGCAAGCTGTTGACCCAATAATATGCCCTCTATATGTATCTAGCATCTCTGCTAAATCGTTATAATATGTAGGTACTCTATTCCATTTAGAAAAAAAACAATTCTCAGTCCATGCTTTTGTGCTTAATTCACGCAAACCTTTATGTCCATAGGCATCAAGCGCAATTAGAATAAAATGGGGGAAGAAATTCTTCCCCACATTTTCTGCTGTAATAAAATCTGGACAAAGATAAATTTCATTACCTAATCCAACTTTAAAATCTTTCCAATCATCTTCTTTCATTTTAGATTCATAAAAATCTAATGCTTTAAAATGAGCGGATAAAGATTCATGGTCAGTGATACAAATACCTCTATGACCAATAGAATGGGCATATTCAATTAAGTCTGTAACCTTATTGATAGAATCTCTAAATTCATGATTACTACCAATGTCAGTATGATTATGTATACCAATATAACTCATTTTTACCACCACATACTGGGAAGAACAATTGCCCAAATTTCACCTATTTCTTTAATAGGTTCATAAGCTTTGTTATAAGCTTCAAGTGCATCCATTCCCTGTTTTTTATACTCATCCACTTTATTATCAATAGCATCATCATTAAAATAATACTCAAGTCTTTCAAGCATCATATTAATCAATTCAAGTTGGGTATATTCTTTTTCTTTATAATTAAATTTATGGAAATTAAGGTCAACAATTTGTCCACCAATTTCAACAAACATTTTAAGTCTTTCATATAGCCACATATAAAAAACGTTATCTAAACTCCAAGTTTCTCTATCATCAAAACCGTATATTTTCTGCTGTTCTTCAAAACGTTCATCTCTATCACTGTTTTCTGGTTTCCAAACCCAACTATAGTCAACTCCAATATCATCTAAATATTTATGTTTTACTTCCATTTAAAAATATCCTCTATCTGCATACAATTCATCAATCTTTTGTCTATTAATTGGTGTCTGTTTTAAAACAATCTGTAAACCATTCTTCTGTTTAGAAAATTTATAAATCAGACTTGCCATTTCTTTAGATACAAAAATTCTATTATTCTTAACAGTTACATGTTTCCCCTTAGAATCTTTACCAATGGCACTAATAGTGTATGTTCGGTTTTTATATTTAATCTTAGTAGAGTAACAATAAGTATTCCCGTTTTTGCAAGTCTCTTTTCTTACAGAAGAAATTACTTTATATGTACCACATTTTACATTAGCGCCGAATTTAGCAATCTTATTCCAGTCCATACTACAGAATGTATTCTCATAATCGTCCCATTCGAACCATTCACAACCCCAATTCTCTTCAATATAGAAAGTATTGTTCTGATTAGAAGGGACTTTAGAATCTACATAATGTCTGGTATAATAAAGATAATTATATTCTGAAGCATTAGACGGAATAGTTACCATAAAAGTAAGAAATACTACAAAAATAGTTGCAATAATTGTTTTAAATTTATTCATGTTTGTTCTCCTTATAATTATTAATCTGTAAAATTACGTTTTTAACTTCTTTAAAAAATAAGTTTTCGTTTTTCTGTTTTTAATTTATCTTTATCTTTTCTAAAATCTAAAATATTAAATTCTTTATTAACTCCAAAAGACTTATTTGTAGGTGTCCATAAACTATAATAAACACATTCATCTTGATATTCTTTCGCATTGGGGTTATTCACACAATAATTACAATAATAACAAAGTGGACAAGGTTTAGGATAAAAAGCTTTAGTTTCATCAGCTTTATCAATTGCATCTAAAATTTTTTCAATTTTCTTTATAAAACGTTTCTCCCAACCAGTAGACATAGCTTGTTGTTTTTGATTTAAAAGAATAAAATCATACTCATATTCAACGGGTAAAACATTAAACATATTTAAAATGGCACAAGCGTAAATGCCGAACTGTTGACTGGTTTTAACCTTTGCTTCATCAAAAAGTTTTTTACTGGTTTTATAATCAACAACTCTAAATTGACCATCTTTAATGTCAACACGGTCAATAAATCCATGAATAATACATCTATTATTCCATACAAATTCAAACGGAAGTTCAAAATAAACAGGTTTCCATTTAGTATTTAGCATTTCATTTTGAAGAACAATCATTTTAAAGAGTTTTATCTTATCTTCATATGTCATACCAGAAGCGTTATCTGGAGTATACCAATCATCAAAATAAGAACGTTTTAATGCTTGAATACCCCTTAACTTTTCAGAAGTCTTTTCATCCTGTTCTTCATATCCATTTTCTATTATATTATATAATTTATCGAAGTCTATGTCAAGACCTTTATATACCCAATTACCTTTTAATTCTAAAATTTTATGAAGCAAAGACCCAAGTTCTAACGCTAGTGTAGTATCTTCACTTCGTTTATCTTCATTGTATTTTAAATTATAAGCATAAGGACAAACTGTAAATTGTTCTAATTTACTATGTGAGTATATAGGTAAATCCTTATCTTTTTCTGGGTCTACTGCCCTTATATATGGTTTTAAAATCTCTTCATTCATAATTATCTCCTATACAATCTCATACCATCATGGTATCCCTCTTCATATCCATCTGTTTTACCTTTGTGGTATCCTATAGCCGCAAAAAATCCACATCCAACTCCTAAAATTATAAAATTCAGAACCATTTAATTTTCTCCTTTCTCCAATCGTAATAGAAATAATCTAATATTGCTATCAATGTATCATTTTTATAATAATAATATAAACGTTCATTGAATACGTCTTCCCCTTTTACAGGAGATAAACATATTCCCAGTTCTCCTACGGAATCTATGAAAGTATGAACATTATATTTTAATTTTGTTCTATCCATTCTTTAACCTCTTTACATCATCCATTGTAATTTCAATCTTCTCTTCATATAATTCAAGAAAAACATCTTTGCCACAATCTAAAGGACTATCTTTAAACTTTAATCTATTTTTATCATCTACAATTAGAAACACTTGGCAATAAGGAACAAATGGAGCTAACTTTTTTATTTGTTTATTCAGCCAAATTTCAAATTCATAAGAATCTGCTTCCTCATAATCTCTATCTGGAGCATAAATTAATTTAGATATTCCTAATTCATTTAATAATATTTTTTGTTGTGTTAATGTAATAGCTGAACCACATGTAGCCGCAACATAAGAATCTTCCCCAAAATACGTATAAGCCAATAAACAAGATTTTTCAGCTTCTACAAGCATTATTTTTTTATCTTGTTTGATTTTATCCTGTGTTACCCATAAACCGTATAGTGTAGAGCCAGTTGAATATTTTAACTTTTGTCCATTAATAAACATATTATCATATTTAGCTATAGCAACATCTTCTGGATTAAGATTCCTACAACGCAAACCAATAAGCCTTTCATTTGAATCTCTAACAGGAATTGTTATTTGATTAGTTAAACTATACCAACCAATTTCATATCTTGATAAGGCTTCAGTGCTTATTCCTTCATTTATCCAATCTTGTAGAGGGTCGGGGTCATACCAAAACAATTCTAGATAATTTTCATTTATCTCTTTTAAATTTGGAACAGAAACCATTTTTCTATTTTTTATATTCTTAATACGATTCATCCAGATTAAATCCGTATTAATTGTTTTAGTTTCTATTTCTTTAGGGGTTGATTCAATAATTTTATTTGTAGTTTTAGCTAAGAAATAAAGTGCTTTATACCAAGTTAAAGTTTTACCCTGTTGTCTATGTGCCCTAATTATTAATTCAATAATTCCGTAAGTATCTCCACAAGTATAACATCTAAATCTGCCGTTCCCATTACCTTCAGCATCATGAGGATAATATACTAATTTATTTGGTGAATCACCACCATGACATAAACAAGTATTAAAACATAAACTATCATGGCTTCCTCTTGTATATTCTCCATTACCCAATGACGTACAAACTTTAATAATATCTTCTTCGGTAAGGGAGTTAATTATAGCTTTATAATTTAAATACATAGTTATACCCCTTTACCAATCAAAATCTGTATTATTAATTCCATTCTCTTCAAAAGGCACTTCATCTATTTCTTCTGTAGGAATAACAACAGAAGCGTTATTTTCTCTAGGATTATCAGATAATTGCGATTCTATTACTTTAGCATCAACACTATGGCGTTTAACGATTTCATCTATAGCTTTAATATCGCTAAAATCCATAGCTATTGTTTCGCTCAAATCAAAATCAGTAACAAAATAATCCTTAATCCGCATTGTACCTAAATCTATATGAGAAGCTATAACTACTCTTGTATACTCCCCTCTACGACACTTATAAACCCACTGTAACATATTAATATTAGGTACACCAACCATGTTTCTTGTTAAAATGTCAAGTTTATTTTGTTCAGCGTTGTTAGGTTCTGATATAATAAGACATACGTCACATTTTTGAGGAATACTTTTTGAACCTTGAATAATAGATGAATCCTTATATCTAGCATCTTTCGCTTCATTAGAAAGCTGTGTACCAGTTAAAATACAAATAGATAATCTTTCTGCTAATGCTTTTAATCTAGTTACAAATACAATTAGAATCTGATATTCCTGCATTCTAACAGATGTTTTATTACGCATTTCAGTCATTAGTCTTAAACTGGTTTGGAGATAATCAAAAATAAAAATTTCTATTTTATATTGTAATACATATTTTTTAGCAATATTTTCAATATCCGTAATATTATAATCGTCACAATATACGAGATATAAAGGACATTCTTTAATATATTTAGAGGCTTGTCTTACTCTTTCAAGTTCTCCTTCTTTATATGTACCCTTAATAATATGGGCTTCATTTACACCAGACACACAAGCCAAACAAATGGTTTGGAACTCTTGTAATGACCCTTCAGTACCAAGGAAAAGGGTTGGGGTACAACAACCAGTATATATAAATTCACCTTTGTCTAAATCATAAGTATAAGGACACGCAAATTTCAAAGCATCCATTAAAAAATTTCTTGTTTTACCAACACCAGTAGAAGCTGACCTAAGAATTAAACGACCTGCCATTGCTCCACGGCTGATTGTATTTAATGCCTTTGACGCAAATGCATATCCAAAATCTGGAGATTCAAGAAGTGAATCAATTAATTCATCTAGTCCATCACCTGCCTGTATATTTTGGCTTAAAGTATTTGTACAATACATAGCCTTTGCATCAATAATTAATTTGTTTTCTATTTCTTCTACTATATCTTGTTCAGTATAACTATCAAATTTTATGTTCTCAGCATTTAACGCTTTATCAACTGCTGTTGGGTCATAAATAAATCTAGTATCTAAACCATTTTTTTCATAAAAACGCAATAAAGCATACTTACGAAGTCTATGATAATAATAATCATAGTTTCCTAAGTCTGCTATTGCTTTCGCATTATTAACATATTCTAATCCATTATTTTCTTGGAATATAGCATATTGATTTTTATAATCTTTTAAATATGAATCAATTGCAAATTCATCAATTGTTTCACAACCATTCATATAAAGATTATAAATAGCCACATATAAAAGTTCATAAAAAGATTCTGTATTAAAATCTGTTCTATCTAGTGGCCTGTCAATATCATCTATTAACATTGTATTTAACATTAAACATCCTAATGTGTTAGAATATGCTCTTTTATCAGATAAATTTTCATACATTCATCTTACTCTCCTATAGTCTCAATATCTAACTGTCTAATAGGTCGTTTTTTAGGTTTTATATAAATTGTCGTTTCTTTATACATTCCATCTATATTTAAATCTTTATTATTTTGTTCTATTTTATCTAATTCTTCATAAAATCTTTTTGCTTGATTATAATAATAAGGGATTAAACCTACTACACCCTTTTTAAAATCAAAGCTATATTCAATAATCTCGTTCATGTAAACAAGAGTAAGATACATCCACTTCCATGGAATGCCGTATTTCTCATTTATATTAGTAGAAATTGCATATATTTTAGTATCAAATGTGTCATTTGATTCCTTACTTATTAGTTGCTTTATATATTCATAATATGCTTTTTTATCATTATACTCTTCCTCAGAAAGAGCATCTTTTAATTCGACTTTTGGTTTCGGTTTTCTACCTCTTTTATTAGTTGGTGTTCCATTTAATTGTTTTTGCTTTTCTTTGGCTATATTTTTTATTTCAGATTGAAAACATTTAGAGTGGACAAATCTATTATCTTTATAGAGTAATCCCTCTTCTCCAATAATAGATTCGCCACATATCATACATTTCTTGGGTCTACCTGCACCCATTTACGTTCCCCCTCTTCAATTGTATAAATACGATTATGTTCATCTAGAATACCATGAAATTGAATATCTGTTGTACAAGAAATACCAGTATATATTCTTGTGAATAATCCATTAGGAACCATTATATCTTGCGACTCAACATTACATTTTATTGAAATATCTGGGTCTGGGCGAACTAGCTGAGTTATTATTTTATCTCCAACTTTTATTTTCAAAAATATAGGCTTACCATCAGCAATATCAATTGAAGTTAAATCAAAATATGATGTTCCACAATAAGGGCATTTATTTAAATGTGGTTCATTAGGTGCACCACAATTAGGACAATTTCTACTCTCCATCAGATACAACCTCCACAAGAACCTGTTCTAAAATCTTTTACATTAATGGCGTAATAGATTTCTTCCATTACTTTCTCATCTGTAGTAATGGTTTTGAGCCACTCTAAATTTTCTTCAATCCATTCATCATAGAACACTCCATCTTCATAATATCCCCAAATAACATCCCAATCTTCACTAAAGTGCCAATGCTTATAAACTCCATACGTATTCATAGAATTATCTCTTAATTCTTTTGGAATCTTATCAGATACATCAACTCCATCAACAATTAAAGTCCATTCACCATGACAAAGACAGGGCCATTTACCGCTCCATTTTGCTTCTACTACTGCCATAATTTACTCCTTTATTATATCTGTTTAATTTGTTTATGTCAAGCTAAATCCAATAGTCTTTTTCATCCACTTTATTTTGTTTAAATAAAATAAGAAACATTACTGTGAAAAAAGCCCCAACGATTACTGTTAAAATAACCCAGTTCATTAATCTCCATCCCCTCCTGTCATTGCTCCTGCCACTACAATAGCGAACGAAATAATCAGTGTATCTATATTTATCCCATTTGTTGTTACAACTTCAAAGATTGTTATAAAGACCCCCATAGAAACATTGCAACGCAAGCATATGCAAATCTCATGCTTTATTCTCCTTCGTAATAATCATCCTCTTTCCAAGCTGTTACACCTTTAATTCCTACGAAATTAAATGAATTAGGGTCTAACCATTTTCCTTTTGAATATAAAAGACGTTCTACATAATATTCTTCATCTATTTTAATAGTAACAAGATAGATTCCTATTTTTTTAGGTTTTTCTTCTTTAATAGGTATCCAATTATTTATTTTTTTATCATTATTATTATCTTCTTTATTTAAATTTTCTTTAAGATTATCTTTTGTTTTATCCCATGCGATTAATGTACTTTCTAAAACATATCCAATATAAGGGGCTTCTTCTTCTGTACTTTTGCTACATTCATTAATTATTCCTTCTAACCAAGAAATGGGAATTACTTCAAGAGTTTCTGCTTCATCAATGTCTTCCTCTGTTACTCCCATAACTCCATGAAATCCTTTGTTCATATAACAAATTTTAGCCTTTAATTTATCTGCATCAATTGGTCTCATATTTTAATCTCCTTTAGTTATTGTTTTTAAATTTATATTCTTTACTTTTATCGTCCCATTCTACACTTGCCTTTAATTTTTCTACAATTTTAAAATACTGTTCATCTGTAAGAATATCTTCCATCCACATTACAATCATGGCATTAAAACAATATTCTGGAGAATAAGGTCTAGCTTCTAAAATAGGCTTTATTTCTTTAATCGTGTTAATACAATCTACAATGGTTTCTTGTGCAATAAAAATATCATGGTCAATAAGATTTGAACCATCTGGAGTAGTAAGACTAGGAATTGAATTTGCTAGAACATTTATTGCAGTCTGTTTATATATTTTTTCTTTTGTCATTGTCATTAACTTATTCTCCTATACTATTTTCATAATAATCACTATCAAAATGTAATCTTCTACACTTAGAACAAGGATAAATTGGTTTTGTTGTGAAATGAATACAACCGTCACAGCTATCAGAAATTGTACCATTTTCCATTATATAATCTTCTATTGTCTCTTGACAATAAATGTCTCTATCACTTACTCCAAGAGTAAAAAGAAAATCATCAACATCAATTAATCTTCCCATTATTCTATTAACCTCATTGTATTAATAATATAAGATATTGTTTTTGCAGTTGGTGAAACAATCCATCCTACCGTCTCAGTTAAAGCTACCATAAAAACACAACCAAATATAGCAATTGATACTATAGGAATAATTACCCAAAAGCTATATTCTTCTTCATTATTCTTATCATATTTCCATGCTTTAGGTAAAAAATATATAGATACTATCATAATAATTAATGATATAATTCCCCAAATTGTATTTTCGGCGATACTCATTTTTGCCAATTCTGGAATTAAGTATTGTCCAGTTGTTCCTAATCTTTCACATAAAACATTAATTACTTCGTTAATTTCATTACCCATATTTATTCTCCTTCATATGCCTTTGAAAATGATTTCCATGCTATAACATCATAACGAATTTCATTATTAACTATCCAAAATCCTTTATAATACCATCCTGCATCTGTATATTTTAAAGTAGTATCTCCATTGTCTTCACAAATTGTAACTTCAACCATCATTTCTTCTGGAGGTAAGCTTTTTGAAACAGGATTCCATGAAAGCTGTTCTATAGTTTCTTCTTTAAGTTCTGCACCTTTTTTTAATCCAATTTCAAAACCTTTTGTAAAAGCTTCTCTAATAGAAGTATCAACAGTACATTCACTTTTAAAATAATTGTTTATAACAATCCCCTTTTTAGTTTCACTGATTGCCATTATTTACTCTCCCCTTTTCATTGCATCAAGTTCTTCAATTATATCCCCAATACTTAGAACTTCGTCATATTTACCCATAAGCCTTTTAACAAAAAACCACATTGTATTATCTACATATTCATCAGCGGCATCAATAATTCTATTGGCACGATTATTATCTGGGTCTGGATTAAGTTCATCATATACAATAGCCATAAACGCTTCTCTATTATCATTAATTTCAACTAACGACATTTTGTTCCACCTTTCTTTTAAAACCAATTTCCTTGACTATCTCGCATTATATCCTTTCCGCAATATTTACATTTACTGCGGAGAGAGCATCCATCAAACCAAATATTGTCTTTTGGCTGATGCCATCCCATAAAATCATGATAAAGCCGCTTTCCAAATCCAGTACGTGAATAAATAAAAGCTCCTACCAAATCTACAATAGCCGCTACCATCAATATAACTAATATTTTCCGAACTTCCACCTGTATCACCCCTTTATTATCGCCTTGTTCCGCAAATACTCAAGTGCCTTATCATGTGCTTCTTCGGCTCTTGTAAGCGTACATCCGTATTCCTTGTGTAGTGCCATAATATAATCAGCTTTAGTATATGCTTTTGACTGTTCCAATGCTTCGATTGCCATAATGAGTGCATTGCTTCTATCAACAGCCCTTGTAAAGAAATTACATTTGGAACAATCACGGTTACAAGAATTAGTACCTTCACATTCAAGCATTTTTGTTAAAACTTCAATTACTTTAATTATTTCAGTTCTGTCCATTTACTTTATCTTTCCTTTGTAAAAATTCTTCAAATAATTTATCAATCTGTTTTGCAGATTCAGATAATTCATATTTGTCACAAATCCACATATCAACTCTACCTTCGTTTACTGTAGCCATATTGCGATATGTAAGATTAATTGCTTTTGCTGTGCACTTATTTTTTTTACCATTATATTTACATTCAATACATGGACATGTTATTGAAACCATTCTGCCTCACCTCTCTTCAACATTGCTCCGCATGAGAAACAAAAATGTAAATCGTCTATTTCTTCCTTGCTTCCACAGTTGGTTGCGCTCTTGCAAAAGGGGCATTCAACGTATCCCTCGTCCGTAAAATCTTTCCATGTGCCTTTCAAAGGAATCTTACTTTCCATCAGAATCCTGTCATGATTCTGTAACCATCCAGTTTTATGTAGATAATCTATTGCTTGTTCATGGTCTATAAGAGGCTCTGGCTTTTCCAATAATTCGATTGCTTCATGCACCGCTATGCCATCATCAAGGCCCATAATGAACGGCTCTTCACCAACTGTGTGTACTGCGTGTCTTGCGATATTTTTTAGTCTTTCAATTATTTTATGTTTATTCATCCTGTTTATCTCTCTCCATTATTGCACCACAGTTCTCACATATCTTTGCTGTAGGACAACGCCCATCTGTTGTTCCTTCCCATCCTTTTGTTCGACCATATCCACATTCGCTACATTCCCATTTAACCCAATGCGTATTGACTTCTGGATAAAATTGAGAATAAGGTTCCCACTTTCCATGTTTCGGCTGTACGGATGGCAACTGCATAATCTCAGCACAGTAATTCATAACCGCCTGATTGTGCATTTCGTAACCTTCCACTGTTATAGTCAGTTCTTTGGCAATATCAATCGCCGCCTGTTGGTCAATCAATCTCCTACTCATTTTTATCTCCCCAATATTCAATAGGCATAGGCATCCATGCCACAACTTTTCTTTCTATCAGCCGACTATCTTTTTCACATTCCCATTTACCATCATGAGTTCTATCAGTTTCAGTTTGTCTTGTTCCATCATTAAATTCTACAGTAACCAATACATCATTAGACTGCTTTAACCACATACCTTTTGTCCACTTAGATGTATTGTACCATCTTTTAAAATATGAATCATGTTCTTTAGGCATATCTTCATTAATAGGAATCCATTTAAAATTTACATTATTATTCATTCTAATTATCTCCTATTTATAAATTATTTAAAAAGTTTACCGCCACAATAAGGACAATAATCTGGATATTCATTATTTCTTAGAATAGTTGCTTTTCCAATAACTTCCTGCTTTTCATCGTCATATATTGCTATACTGTACATATGACCACAAGTACCGCATTTACCGATATTTTGATGATACTTTCCTTCCATAATAGGAATTTCTTCTGTTTGAATACTAGGAATTTTAGAATTTTTTATGTTACAAAATTCTGCAACTTCTTCTCTAGTAAGAAGAAGTCTGGGAGCGTCTTTAATAATGAGTTTATCATAACCCAAACCCTGTAAATCATTACCTGTCTCAAATTTAATAACCACTCTGTCATCAGCATGTGTAGATTCACTAGTTAATACAGGTAGATAATATATTTCATTAGGTTTATAGTTCTTCATTTTCTTCTCCTTCAAGAATTCTCATGATATATTTTTTCCCATGATAATCAAAATGAAATTCTTTTTGATTTTGAATAAGATACTGTGCTACAGCACACACAGCTTCATCCGTGACATCACTTTTATTTCGCCACAAATCCCTTTTTTTATTTAGTGTTCCTGCATAAATACCGAATACACCACAACCAACATGATATTCAGTCATTATACATTATACCCTCCTATTCCAAGCTTCAATTGCTAACCAATTAGTATCTTCCCAGTTACTACTTCTATATTCTTTAGTTCTAATACCACATTTACTGCATTTTACATAAGCATATGTGTAATAAAAATCATTATAAAGATGCGCTTTACCACCACAAAAAGGACAATTTTTTATAGATTCTTGTTCATATCCAAACATAATATTAATTCCTTTAAATACCTTATTCTTCTTTTTGTTCTATTCTATAAAATTTATGCCCTTTTATAAATGCTTGGGCAATGTTTTTAATTTCTGTAGACGCTTCTTCTTCTGTTAAATAATATCCAAGAATTAAATCTTGATTAGGACAGTGCCCAATAATAGCATAACAAGTTTCATGTTTTTGTTTTATATTATTGAAATATGTACCAAATCGTGTAAATATATATGTACCTTCAAATGGTATACAGCACACATCTATTCTTTTTCCTAATTCTTTTGTTGCAATAATTGTCATATTTATATTCCTTTAATTTAATTATCTTCTAATTCTTTTACCTTATCCACAATATGGTCTG
>Ga0247611_10005084_pt1 | contig 17771 bp, 11 predicted proteins | sample 177DNAGHGhighgp2_FD_192422 | JGI IMG/M metagenome (GOLD analysis project Ga0247611, IMG submission 192422) | Sheep rumen microbial communities from Palmerston North, Manawatu-Wanganui, New Zealand - 1770 DNA GHGhigh gp2 | ecosystem: Host-associated > Mammals > Digestive system > Stomach > Rumen... | reverse complement strand
TAGCCACACATGGGATGTCGTTGGGATCGACACACACCATCTTGGCCTGACGCGTCTCGTCGATGATGACATAGTTGATGGTTGTCTCGGCTGCCGTACCCGCCGTTGTGGGCAAGGCGATGATGGGCAGCGACTTCTTCTTCGTGTCGGCCACGCCCTCTAAGGATATGATGTCCGAGAACTCGGGGTTGTTCACCACGATGCCGATGCCCTTGGCGGTGTCCATAGATGACCCACCTCCGATGGCGACGATGAAGTCAGCTCCGGCCTTCTTGCAAGCCTCGATGCCATTCTTCACGTTCGTTACGGTGGGGTTGGGCTTCACATCGTCGAAGATCTCGTAGGCGATGCCGGCCTGGTCCATGACGTCGAGGACCATCTTGGCAACGCCAAACTGCATGAGTCCCTTGTCCGTAACGACAAGAGCCTTCTTGAAACCGAGTCGATTCACTACGCCGGGCAGCTCCTTGCGAGCGCCGGGACCGAAGTAAGATACTTCGTTGAGGATAAACCTGTTAACCATAATGTTGTTGAGTAGAAAAGTAAGTTAGAAGTCCAATAGTTCAATTCCTTTTGTGCAAAAATAGGAAAAGTTATTGGAGCAGCCAAGCAGAAGCCCGAAAAAAAGTTTTTGTTCTACTGGATTTCGTCACCTCGTCACACCTTCGTCACACCTTTCGTCACAACATCAACATCTGATAATCAACTTCATCATCTGCACATGTGACGATGTGACGACATTTTGCAACGTTTCACGCGCGCGTAAGCAAGATTCACGGCAAGCCTGCACAGCGCGGCGTGTACATCAAGGACGGTAAGAAGGTGGTGGTGAAGAATCAGTAGAGGAAGCCGAAGAGCCAGAGGGGGATGAGATTGTCGTGACCACGGGTGATGTTGGCCAAGGCGTAGATGACATCCGAGGAGGCACGGCGCGGCTCGGGGGCTGAGATGCGGAAGCGATGGCCGTCAACAAGGAAGGAACCGGCACGGTCACCCAGACGTACGTCGTGGTAAGCCCACAGCGCATTCTGGAAAAACGTCTCATAGACGTCGATCTCCTCCATGCGGTTGGGGTAGATGGCGTACATGAGGTTGGAGTTGTGCATCATGAGGCGCGCGGGTTTCTTCGGGAACTCCTCGCCCGGGCGGTAGATGAGATTGATCAGACGGGCATCGGAGAGGTATTTGATGTAGTTCATCACGGTGGCCCTTGAGGTCTCGATCTCGGCGGCGAGCTGGCTGACATTGGGCACCGAGGGTCGTTCCACGGCGAGAAGATAGAGCAGTTTCTTGAGCTTGGTGAGGTATTTCAGCTCAATCTGCTTGATGAGCAGGATGTCCACCTCGATCATCATGTTCATGGTCTTGAGGAGGTTCTCGGAGAAATTGCGCTTCTCGAGGAAGAAGGGATAGAAGCCGTGGTGGAGGTAGCTCTGGAAGAAGTTCAGGGGATTGACATGGGACAGGATCTGCGGCACGATCTGCTCGTGGCGCTGCAGGATGTCCTGTAGCGTGAACGTCGGCAACGTGTTGGCCGTCTTGAGGTTAAGGAACTCGCGGAAGGAGAAGCCGCGCAGGTTGTAGCTCTTGACGAGTCCGTTGAGCTCGGGGTTCTCTTCCTTCAGCCGCATGACGCTGGAGCCCGTAAAGATGATGCGCAAACCCGGGTTCTCGTCGTGGCAGCGCCGCAGTTCCTTGGACCACTCGGGCTGCTTGAACACCTGGTCGATGAGCAGCACTTCACCGCCGAGGATGCGGAACTCGCGAGCGAAATCAGCGAGTCCACGGCCTTGGAAGTAGAAGTTGTTCATGTTGATATACAAGCACTTTCGCGAACGCACATCGAAGTTTTCCTTGGCATATTGCAGGAGAAAGGAGGTCTTGCCGACACCGCGGGTTCCTTTGATGCCGATGAGCGGGTCGTGCCAGTCGATTTCGTCCATGAGCGCCCTGCGAACAGGCAGGTCGAGATGCTCGACGAGATAAGCGTGAGTTCTGAAAAATGCTTCCATGACGATCTTTTTGACGGCGCAAAGGTAGGTATTTTCCCCGAATCTGCAAAGTTAGAGTTTGCAAAATTAGTACTTTTCGTCAAAAAAAGGAGAAATATGCAGGGCTAACCATCCCATGGTCAACCGAAAATTGATTTCAACACACGGATGGAGCACGTCGCCCACTGCCCCACCCTCGCCGGGATGAGGATGCCGACAGGTCATCATGTCAACGCCAACGGGTCCGACATAGAAGGTCGGAGGCAGCGCCGTGAGTTCGTCCTCGAGCATCGCGGTGAGCACGTCGATGAGCTGGAGGTCTGCCCAATGGGCGAGGCGCCGTCGCTTGCCCTCCTCGGAATCGATGATATTGCCGGCATAGACGCCTCCGGCGGTGGTCATGAACAGCGACAGGCCCTCGAAGGTGACGCTGCCGTCGGCGTGGCGCCAGAACTCGAGGGCGAAGTCGTGGCGTCGCTCATAGAGCGGCTCAGCCATGAGATAGCCCTGCAGCCGTAAGGTGCGCGCAATCCACGCCTCGTTCTTCGAGGTCAGCTCGCCGTTGTGAGCCGGCAGAAGGCCGCGTCCGCTGCCGCTCCAAGGTTGCTTGAACATGGTATCGCCCCACCGGCCGTGCCACTGCCGCGCTTCCTCCATGGTGTGACACACATGGGCTTCGCCGACGACGCTGGGGGCATAGCCACCTGAAGCCAGACGCTCGTGCAGCCGACAGAGAACATCGGCGGCGGTGGCACGGCCTGACAGGGTGCGGAACGCCTGCATCTCGTCGTCCGAAGGCAACAACGAAGGAGGAACGCCGGCGCGTAGGAAGTCGTTGACGGTCAACGGGCTCCACCCCCAAGGGAGGCAGAGGAGAGCGTCATGAGAGTTGAAAGTTTTTCTATCGACGGCTGTGCCATGAACATCCATGAACGAGCCGTCGCGCAGGAGGATAAGGTCATCGGGCTGCGCCCATCGCAGGGGCAGGCGCTGCAGGTCGGTAGCCATCTGCAACGCCGAGGCTGGCGGCGTGTAGTGGGCATCGTTGGCAGCCAGCGCGAGGTCGTTCTCAGGATTGAAATAGAGGAGGCGAGGCATTACATCGCAAAGGCATTGAAGCCGCCATCGACGACAGCGACGGTGCCGGTGACGAAGCGCGAGGCATCGGAGATGAGGTAGTGGATGGTGCCGCAGAGCTCCTCGGGGTCGCCCATGCGCCCAAAGGGCGTCTGACGGATGACGTCCTGCCCGCGCTGGGTGTAGGAGCCGTCGGGGTTGGTGAGCAGCGAGCGGTTCTGCTCGGTGATGAAGAAGCCGGGGGCAATGGCGTTGACGCGGATGCCCTCGCCGAACTTCTTGGCGCACTCGGTGGCCATGTAGGCGGTGAAGTTAGATATGCCGGCCTTGGCGGCAGCATAACCACAGACGCGTGTCATGGGACGGAAGGCTGCCATGGACGAGAAGTTGACGATGGCACCTTTGCCTTGCTGCACCATGGGCTTTAGGAACACCTGTGTGGGGATGACAGTGCCGGTGAGGTTAAGGTCGAGGACAGTCTGGAACTGGGCAGGGTCGAGGTCGAAGAAGGTCTTGTCGGGCGGAATGGTGGCACCGGGCATATTGCCTCCGGCAGCGTTCAAGAGCGCGTCGATACGGCCATAGCGGGCCAGGACGTCGTCGCAGTTCTGCTGCACCGTGGCGCGGTTGAGGACGTCGGTGACCATGAAGCAGGCTTCGCCGCCTGCGGCGAGGATGTCGGCCACGATGGCTTCGCCCACTTCCTGCTTACGACCGAGGATGACCACCTTGGCGCCTTCGGCTGCCAGGTATTTGGCGATGGCGCGACCGAGCACGCCAGTGCCGCCGGTGATGACGACGACGTGGTCCTTGATCAAAAAAAGGCTCTTTTCCATAGGATATATTTTGTTTGTTGTTTATAACTAAATTTTCTTTTATTGATGGGTAATCACTCTCCCGCCTTCGTGTTCGAGGGCGGCGATGACGCCTTGCATCTGCGCCATGGCGAACATACGTCCGAGGAAGGAGTAGCCGGCATTGTAGCCGCGCGTCTCATCACCTAACATAGTTCGGCCGTGATCGACGCGGAAGGGAAGGGTGGGGTTGTTGAAGATCTTGCACAGCTCCACCAGATCTGCACGGCCGCCGAGGTGACTGGCTTCGGTGAAGTCGCCGTTGGGGAAGATATGGCAGGAGCGGAGGTGTACGAAATGTGTGCGGGGTGCGAACTCACGTGCCATGGCCACCACGTCGTTGTAGGCTCCTGCTGAAAGGCTGCCGGCGCAGAAGGTGAGGCCGTTGTGGGGATTGGGCACGGCATTGAGGAACCAACGGATATCCTCGGCGGTTCTTACGATGCGTGGCAGGCCGAGTATCTCGATGGGCGGGTCGTCGGGGTGCACACACATATTGATGTTGCACTCGTCGCACACGGGCATGATGGCTTCGAGGAAATACTTCATGTTGGCACGCAGCTGTGCCTTGTCAATGCCGCGATAGAGTTGGAGGAACTGTCGGAACTTCTCCAATGGTGCTTCGTCGTCCTCGCGGAAATTGCCGCTGACGAAGCCCTGTGTCTTGATGACGATGTTTTCGACCAGCTCGTGCTCGCGCTCGGGCGTCATGGTGGCGCGCAAGGCATCCACCTCGGCCAGGATGTCGCGTGCGGCCCCCCCTACGGCCCCCGAGGGGGCTTCTGTTGTTTTGCTGATAGAGGACTGTGCATCCGTGTCCCCCTCGGGGGACGACAGGGGGGCCATGTTTTTCCATTCCTCGCGTGCGCCTGACCTCTTTAATATATAGATGTCGAAGTAGGCAAACTCGGCATAGGAGAAATAGAGGTTCGAGGAGCCGTCGGCATTGGGGTGGAGGAGGTCGGTGCGCGCCCAGTCGAGCACAGGCATGAAGTTGTAGCAAACGGTGCGGATGCCCTCGGCGGCGAGGTTGCGCAGGCTCTGCTGGTAGATGTCGATTTGCTCATCGCGGTCGGGGCCGCCGTATTTGATGGTCTCGGTCACGGGCAGGCTCTCCACGACGCTCCATCGCAGTCCTGCCGCCTCGATGTATTCGCGCAGGTCGCGAATGGCCTCGCGAGTCCACACCTCGCCCAGCGGCACATCGTGGAGTGCGGTGACGATGCCTTCGACACCTATCTGCCGCAGCATCGCGAGCGTTATCTTGTCGTTCTTACCGAACCATCGCCATGTCTTTTCCATAAATTCGAATAAAAAATAATGGTTTAACAGCTTTATTGTGGCACAAAGATACATAAAAGTTGAAAGTTGAAAGTCGAAAGTCGAAAGTTTTTCTATCTAATCATACATTTTTCAATCATCAATCATCAATCATCAATAAAAATCTGTACCTTTGCCCTCGAAATCAAGACCAATGACTATGCATCGACATTCATGCCTCACCCTCATTACTTCGTTTGCCATCCTGACCCTATTGGCGCTGCAGCCCGTTCGTGCCCAGCGGACGACCTTCGAGTCAGCCCGCGAAGCCGTTGACAATATGCGCATCGGATGGAACCTGGGCAACACGCTCGACAGCAACTCCGGCGACACGCTGAATATGTGGATAGAACACTGGACAGACCGCTCGCCTGCCGCCTACGAGAAAGCGTGGGGGCAGACCGTGGTGAAACCGGAACTCATGAAGTTGTTCAAGGAGGCTGGCTTCAATGCCATACGCGTACCAGTCACCTGGTATCCTCATCTGGAAGCCAAGTTCCAGTTTACCACGTCGAGCAACAGCAACTGGTATCCGTGGAAGGACGACCTCGGCATGAAAGTGCAGACGGCATGGATGCAGCGCGTCAAGCAGATCGTGGATTACGTCATCAGCCAAGGGATGTACTGCATCCTGAACATACACCACGACACAGGTGCCGCCAACACGGCGTGGCTCATCGCCGATGAGGGAGTCTTTGCCGCCCAGCGCCCTCGCTACGAAGCCATCTGGAAGCAGATTGCCGAGGTGTTCAAGGACTACGACGAGCACCTGCTGTTCGAAGGCTACAACGAGATGCTCGACGTGAAACGCTCGTGGTGCTTCGCCTCCTTTGCCGCCGACGGACGCTACAACGCCGCCATCGCCAAGTCTGCTTACAACGCCATCAACGCCTATGCCCAGAGCTTCGTCGATGTCGTGCGCGCCACGGGCGGCAACAACGCGCAGCGCAACCTCATCGTCTCGACCTACGGAGCGTGCGACGGCAACGGCACCTGGAACAACCATCTGCTGGATCCGCTGAAGCAGATGAAACTGCCCAACGACCCAGCCGGACAAGGACATCTCATCTTCGAGGTCCACAGCTACCCCGACGTGAGCAACCTCAGCAGCGCCAAGAGCGCCCTGCCCACCACCATCAACAACATCAAGACGTATCTGGCTTCCAAAGGCGCACCCGTCATCTTCGGAGAATGGGGCACCAGCACCAAGGATGCCTACAAGAACATGCGCAGCAACCTGCTGTCCTTCGCCCGATATTTCGTGGAACAGACGAAGCAGGCCGGGATGGGCACGTTCTACTGGATGGGCCTCTCCGACGGCGCTGACCGCGACAAGCCAGCCTTCACGCAACCCGACCTCGTGGATGCCATCGTCAAGGGCTACTACGGCGAAGGGGGTGTGGTCGGCATCGAAAGCCCCGCCGACGACACCATAGCTCAAAAGCACGGAGAGGCTGCCACGTGGTACAACCTCTCCGGCCATCGCATGCCTGCCAACGCTCGCCTCAAGGGCATCTACCTCGTTGGCGGCAAGAAAGTCTTTGTCAAATAACTTACAGTTCCACCTTCTTGTAACGCGGCACGAGCGTCTTCATGCACAACCACGCGATGAGGTAAGCTACGGCGCAGTAGCAGAAGACGATCATGTAGCCCGCTTCCTTGCCCTCGAAGCCTAAGAACTGGAAGGCAGAGCCCTGGATGGCGCTATAAGCGAACAGCTCACCGGCACCTTTGTTGATGGCGAAAGAGGCGATGCCGCCTGTCATCGTGCCGATGCCGGTGATGGTGGCTATGGCACTCCTGGGGAACATATCGCCCACGGTCGAGTAGAGGTTGGCCGACCACGACTGATGGCCAGCACCGGCCAGACCGATGATGATAGCCGGCCACCACGCGCTGTACTGTCCCAAGGGTTGTGCGAAGAGGGCAAAGATGGGCAGGAAGGCAAACATCAGCATAGCGCGCAGACGACCCGAGTAGACTTCCATGCCACGACGTTCGATGAAGTACTTGGGCAGGTAGCCGCCAGCGGCGATGCTCACGAGGGTGACGATGAGATAGATCACGAAGATCAGCGTGGCGCCCATCGCCGAATCGCTGCGATAGCCGTACTGGTCGGAGAAATAGGCCGGTGCCCAGAACAGCAGGAACCACCACACGCCGTCGGTGAAGAACTTACCGCAGATGTAGGACCAGGTGTGACGAAGGGTGAAACATCTCAAGAGGGAGATGCCGGAGGGCTCTCCCCCCTGCCCCTCAACGGGAGTAGATTGTTCTTCCGTGCCGGCTTCCTCATGGCTCTCGTCCTGATTGATATACGCCAGTTCCTCGCTATTTACATGCTTGCTCGCCTCGGGTTTCTCGTACATGAAGAACCAGAAAACCATCCAGAGGAAGCCGAGGGCACCGATGATGATGAATGCCCATTCCCAGCCGTAGGCACGGGCGAGGAAGGGGATGGACAGGGGCGCCACGAGAGCACCTACGGAGGCTCCGGAGTTGAAGATGGAAGTGGCCAAAGCACGATCCTTCTTAGGGAAATACTCGGCGGTGACCTTGATGGCAGCAGGGAAGTTGCCGCTCTCGCCGGTGGCCAGCACTATGCGGCAGGCAATGAACAGCCACACCGAAGTGGTGGAGATGGCCAGCGCCAACGTGCTGCCCGCCTCAACAAACCGCAGCGCCTCGACGCTCTCGAGGCCGTGGATGTTCATCGTCATCCAGCCGCAGCCGGCATGCAGGCAGGCGCCGAGACTCCAGACGAAGATGGCAATAAGATAGCCTTTCTTCGTTCCTACCCAGTCGATGAACTTGCCTGAGAAAAGGCTCACAAGGGCATAGAAAAATGAGAAGGCAGCGGTGATGTCGCCATAGTCGTCGTCCGTCCAATGAAACTCCGGCGCAATAAAGTCTTTCCACGTCAGCGACAGGACCTGACGATCGAGGTAGTTCACAGTGGTGGCGACGAAGAGGAGGCCGCAAAGCCACCAGCGCCAATGGGAAGCCCCACTATTTGACAATTGATTTTTTATCATGTGTTTTTAACGTCGGAACGACGTGCTAATTATACATTATACATTTTCCGTTATACATTGAAATAACGCTTAGCGTTATTGTATGAAATGTCCTCGACCATCTGCCGCACGCGTTGCTCCTCGTAGCCGGTGAAGGGTAGGAGGCCACGCTCGATGTCGTTGCCGAGGAGGGTGCAGAGGGTGCGACGGAAGTATTCGTGGCGAGGATAGGAGAGGAACGAACGGCTGTCGGTGAGCATACCGACGAAACGCGAGAGGAGGCCGAGCAACGAGAGGGTGTTCATCTGGCGCTCCATGCCATCCTTCTGATCGAGGAACCACCAGCCCGAGCCCCATTGTATCTTGCCTGCTACGCTGCCGTCCTGGAAGTTACCCAACATCGTGGCGACCATATCGTTGTCGGCGGGGTTGAGGTTGTAGAGGATGGTCTTCGTGAGATGGTCTTCGCTGTCGAGCAGGTCGAGGAAGCGAGCCATCGCGCGCGCTGTCTGCCACTGGCCGATGCTGTCGAAGCCCGTGTCGGGACCCAGCTGATGCATCATGCGGCTGTTGTTGTTGCGCTGCGCACCGTAGTGGTACTGTTGTACCCAGCCCGACTCGCAATCCTGCACGGCGAAGATGTAGAGCATGGCACTCTTGAACTTGCGGATCTCGAGTTCGTCCAGCTCGCTACCGCCCATCACCTTGTTAAATATCACGGCAACCTCGGTGTCGGTGTAAGGCTCGGCATAGAACTCCTCGAGGCCATGGTCGCTGAGGCGGCACCCGTTCTCGTGGAAGAAGTCGTGGCGGCGCTGCAGGGCATCGATGAAATGTCCGAAAGAATCTACATCGACGTTGGCCGCAGCCCCCAGGCGATCGACATAATCCTTGAAGCTGGCAGGGTTCTCCACCGCCATCGCCTTGTCAGGCCGCCAGGCAGGACGCATCTTTGGCATTTGACCATTTGACAATTTACGATTTACTATTTCTTCATCATACGCTTTATGATACCTCAAATCATCCACCGGGTCATCAGTGGTGCAGACGACCTCCACATTGTAATGACGCATGAGTCCGCGAGCGGTGAACTCGGGGTCGTTCTGCAGGCGGTCGTTGCAGGCATCGTAGATCTCGCGAGCCGTTTCGGGGTTCAGGCGTTTGGTGATGCCGAAGGCGGTCTTCAGTTCGAGGTGCGTCCAGTGGTAGAGGGGATTGCGGAAGCAGTAAGGCACAGTGGCCGCCCATGCCTCGAACTTCTCCCAGTCCGAGGTGTCGGAACCCGTGATCAGGCGTTCAGCGACACCATTGGTGCGCATGGCACGCCATTTGTAGTGGTCGCCACCCAGCCACAGCTCGGTGATGGAACGGAAACGATGGTCATCGGCCACCATCTTGGGGTCGAGATGACAGTGGTAGTCGATGATGGGCTGCGAAGCAGCATGGCGGTGGTAGAGTTCCTGCGCCGTAGCGGTCTCGAGCAGGAAATTCTCGTCCATAAAAGCTTTCATAGGAATCGTTTTTGGTTATTTACAGCGCAAAGATAATGAAAAGTTGATAGTTGAAAGAATAAAACGTGAAAAATGAATGCTTACGAGCAAAAACTTTCGACTTTCAACTTTCAACTTTCAACTTTTCATTATCTTTGCACCACAATTGGATGAACAATTATGAAAAAAGACAGTTTGATCCTTCAAGACACCTCTTTTGTGGATCTCATGGCACGCCGCATCTTCAATGTGCTGCTCATCGCTAACCCCTACGATGCGTTCATGCTTGAGGACGACGGACGTGTCGATGAAAAGATCTTCGACGAATATGCCAAATTAGGCTTGCGCTACCCTCCCCGATTCATACAAGTAGCCTCCGAGGAAGAGGCACTCCGACAGATGGAGAAATTCTCGTTCGACCTGGTGATCGTCATGCCAGGCACGGACAACAACGACATTTTCGACATCGCCCGCGGCATCAAGAACCAGCAGCCGCAGATCCCCTGCGTGGTGCTCACGCCCTTCAGCCACGGTATCTCGAAGCGTATGGCAGACGAGGATATGTCGGCGTTCGAATACGTCTTCTGCTGGCTGGGCAACACCGAGCTGCTGCTGTCCATCATCAAGCTCATCGAGGACAAGATGAACCTGGAGCACGACCTGCAGTCGGGCGTACAGATGATCCTCCTCGTCGAGGACAACGTGCGTTTCTACTCCTCGATCCTGCCCAACCTCTATAAGTTCGTGCTCCAGCAGAGCCTCGAGTTTGCCACCGAAGCCTTGAACTCGCAGCTGGAAACGCTGCGTATGCGCGGTCGTCCTAAGATTGTGCTGGCCCGTAACTACGAGGAGGCCTGGGCGCTCTACGACAAGTTCTCCGACAACACGCTGGGCGTCATCTCCGACTGCCGCTTCCCGCGCGAAGGCAAGTTGGACGAGATGGCTGGCATCTGCCTGCTCAAGGCCATTCGCCAGCGCGACGAGTTCGTGCCGCTCATCATGGAGTCGTCGGAACCCGAGAAGACGAAATATGTCGAGGGCTTGAAGGTGCGCTTCGTGGACAAGAACTCCAAGAAGATGGCCGTCGATCTGCGCGAACTCATCCTGCGCTATTTCGGCTTCGGCGACTTCATCTTCCGCAACCCGCAGACCCTGGAGGAGGTGGCACGCCTGCGCAACCTCAAGGACCTGCAGGACAACATCTTCAAACTGCCTCGCGAGTCGCTGCTCTACCACGTGCAGCACAACAACGTGTCGCGCTGGCTCAGCTCGCGTGCCCTATTCCCCATCGCCGACTTCCTCAAGCGCATCACCTGGAACTCGTTGCAGGACGTGGATCAGCACCGCCAGATCATCTTCGACGCCATCGTCTCGTACCGCCGCATGAAGAACCAGGGCGTCGTCGCCGTGTTCCATCGCGAACGCTTCGACCGTTACTCCAACTTCGCCCGCATCGGCGACGGCTCCCTGGGCGGCAAGGGCCGCGGCCTCGCCTTCATCGACCATATCATCAAACGCCATACCGACCTCTCGGACTACGAGACCGCCGACGTGATGATCCCCAAGACGGTCGTTCTCTGCACCGACATCTTCGACGAGTTCATGGATTCCAACGAGCTCTACCAGATAGCCCTCTCCGACATCCCTGACGAAGAAATCCTGCGCTATTTCCTCCATGCCCGTCTGCCGGCGCGTCTCATCGGCGACCTGATGGCGTTCCTCGACGTCGTCGATACGCCCATCGCCATCCGCTCCAGCTCGCTGTTGGAAGACAGCCACTACCAGCCCTTTGCCGGCATCTATTCCACGTATATGATTCCGCAAGCGCCGGACAAATACGAACGTCTGCACATGTTGTCGGATGCCATCAAGGCCGTGTATGCCAGCGTCTATTATCGTGATTCCAAGGCCTATATGACCGCTACGAGCAACGTCATCGACCAGGAGAAGATGGCGGTCATCCTCCAGGAAGTCGTCGGCGAAGCCCACACCGACCGCTTCTACCCTACCCTCTCCGGCGTCGCACGATCCGTCAACTATTACCCCATCGGCGACGAGAAAGCCGAGGAGGGCATCGTGAACCTCGCGCTCGGATTGGGAAAATACATCGTCGATGGCGGACAGAGCCTGCGCGTCTGCCCCGCTCATCCACACCAGGTGCTGCAGACCAGCGAGATGGAGCTGGCGCTGAAGGAGACGCAGACGCGCTTCTACGCCCTCGACCTGAGCAATCCCCCCACCGAATTCCTGAAGGACGATGCCTTCAACCTGTTGAAGCTGCGCGTGAACCAGGCCGAGCCCGACGGCACCCTGCAGTACATCGCCTCGACCTACGACCCCTACGACCAGGTCATTCGCGACGGCATCTACGAGGGCGGTCGCAAGGTCATCACCTTCTGCGGCGTGCTCCAGCACGACGTATTCCCCCTGCCGGAACTGCTCCAGAAAGTCATGCGCTACGGCCAGGACGAGATGCGGCGGCCTGTGGAAATCGAGTTCGCCGCCAACATCCACGCCGACCGCACCGGCGAGCTCTATCTCCTGCAGATACGCCCCATGGTCGATAACAAGATGAACCTCGACGAGGATCTCAGCGCCATCGCCGACGCCGACTGTCTGCTCCGCTCGCACAACGCCATCGGCCATGGCATCCTCAACGACATCCAAGACATCGTCTATGTGAAGACCGACAACTGGAGCGCCTCCCACAACCCCGCCATCGCCGCCGAGATCGACAACATCAACCGCAACTACCTCAACGAGGGCCGCAGCTATGTGCTGGTGGGACCGGGACGCTGGGGCAGCTCCGACCCCTGGCTGGGCATTCCCGTCAAGTGGCCTGCCATCTCAGCCGCCAAGGTCATCGTCGAGGCCGGCCTGCAGAACTACCGCGTCGATCCGAGCCAAGGCACTCACTTCTTCCAGAACCTCACGTCGTTCGGCGTAGCTTACTTCACCGTCAACCATTACTTGGGCGACGGCATCTACCGCCAGGACCTCCTGTCCTCCCTGCCGGCGATTGCCGAAACGGAACACGTCCGGGTAGTCCATTTCGAGCAGCCGTTGACCATAAAAGTGGACGGAATGAAAAAAGAAGGGGTCATTATGTGTGAATAGTTATCCTAAAAGAGCGTATTTTATGCAGATTTCTCACCTTTTTTTTGGTTCATATTCTTTTTATCTGTAATTTTGCAGAAATTTTACGACGATTTCAAAGAAAGTTTCATTTTTTAACCTAATTATTCACAACATGAAATTTGCAAAATTTCTTCTCGCTGCAGCCCTGATGATGTCAGGACTCAGCGCTAATGCTCAGGAGACTGAACGCATCGAGTTCAATCCCCACATGTTCCTCCAGCTGCAAGCCGGAGCACAGTACACCCTGGGTGAGGCCAAATTCAACAAGCTCATTTCTCCCAATGCTCAGCTTGCACTCGGCTACCAGTTCACTCCGGTCTGGGCACTCCGTCTGGCTGTCAACGGCTGGCAGAGCAAGGGCGGCTTCAAGAACAACACCACCTACAAGTGGAATTACGTTGCTCCCGGCCTCGACGTTAAGTTCAACCTCGTCAACGCCATCGGCGGCTACAACCCCGACCGCGTGTTCGGCCTGAACATCATCGTCGGTGCTGCTGCCAACATCGGCTTCAACAACGACGATGCAGCCGACCTAGCCCGCACTTATGTCATGCGTAAGCTGTGGGACGGCACCTGCGTCAACCCCGTGGGCCGCGCCGGCTTCGACCTCGACTTCCGCCTCAGCAAGTGCGTCAGCCTCAACCTCGAGTGCATGGCTAACGGCACGCTCGAGCGCTACAACAGCAAGGCTAAGAGCGACAAGAGCAATGCCGACTGGTACTTCAACGCTTTGGCTGGCATCAAGATTGCGCTGGGCAAGACCGAGAACGTCATTCCCGTGGCCGTTCCCGTCGTCATCGAGGAGCCCGCTCCCAAGCCCGAGCCCAAACCCACGCCCAAACCCAAACCCGTCGTGAAGAAGGCTCCCGAGATGCAGACCGAGATCTTCTACTCCATCCGCGAGACCGTCATCCCCGAAAGCGAGCAGGGCAAGGTCAACAACCTCATCGGCTTCCTCAAGGCTAACCCCGAGACCAAGGTCAACGTCACTGGCTATGCTGATGCCGGAACAGGTAACCCCAAAATCAACATGAAGTACTCGCAGGGTCGTGCCGAGAACGTCGCCAAGGCCCTCACCGAGGCTGGCATCGACGCCGCACGCATCACCGTTGACGCTAAGGGCGACACCGTTCAGCCCTTCAGCGAGAACGACAAGAACCGCGTCACCATCGCCATTGCCAAGTAATCTCTAAGCGAACTCAAAGAAAAGCCCCGTCGAATTGAATCGGCGGGGCTTTTCTCTTATAGATGACTTAATACTTATACCAGTCCCTGAGCCATCATGGCCTTGGCAACCTTCATGAAGCCAGCCACGTTGGCGCCCTTGACGTAGTTGACGTAGCCGTCGGGCTCGGTGCCGTACTTGACGCAGTTCTCGTGGATGTTCTCCATGATCCAGAGCAGTTTGGCATCGACCTCTTCGGCCGACCAGCCCAGACGTTCGCTGTTCTGAGACATCTCCAGACCGCTGACGCTGACGCCACCGGCGTTGCTGGCCTTACCGGGCGAGTAGAGGATCTTAGCATCCTGGAACACCTTGATGGCACCAGGCGTGGAGGGCATGTTGGCACCTTCGGCCACGGCGATGACGCCATTAGCCACGAGCGCCTTGGCAGCCTCCTCGTTGAGCTCGTTCTGCGTAGCGCAGGGGCAAGCGATGTCGGCCTTCTCGAACCAGGGCTTTGCGCCGTCGCCGACGTACTTGGCCGTGGGATATTCCTCAACGTATTCGCGGATACGTCCACGATAGACGTTCTTGAGCTCCATGATGTAGTCGAGTTTCTTGCGGTCGATGCCGTCGGGGTCGTAGATGTAACCGTCGGAGTCGGACATCGTCATGACCTTACCGCCCAGCTGCAGGATCTTCTCGGCGCAGTACTGAGCCACATTGCCGGCGCCCGAGATGAGCACCTTCTTGCCCTCGATGGTGTCGCCCTTGGTGCGCAGCATGGCGCGGAGGAAATAGACGTTGCCGTAGCCCGTAGCCTCAGGACGGATCAGCGAGCCGCCGAACTCCAGGCCCTTGCCGGTGAGCACGCCGCTGAACTCGCGCGTCAGCTTCTTGTACATGCCGAACATGTAACCCACTTCGCGACCGCCTACGCCGATGTCACCGGCGGGCACGTCCACGTCGGGACCGATGTGGCGCGTGAGCTCCAGCATGAAAGCCTGGCAGAAGCGCATCACCTCAGCGTTCGACTTGCCACGGGGGCTGAAATCGGAGCCGCCCTTGCCGCCGCCCATGGGCAGCGTGGTCAACGAATTCTTGAACGTCTGCTCGAAAGCCAGGAACTTCAGGATACCGAGGTTCACGCTGGCGTGGAAACGAATGCCGCCTTTGTAGGGGCCTATAGCGTTGTTGTGTTGCACACGATAACCCATGTTGGTCTGCACGTTGCCCTTATCGTCGGTCCACGTGACGCGGAACTGATATACGCGATCGGGGATGCAGAGGCGTTCGATGAGGTTGACCTTGTCGAACTCGGGGTGTTTGTTGTACTCTTCTTCGATGGTGCCGAGCACCTCTTCGACAGCCTGATGATACTCCGGTTCACCGGGGAAACGGCGCTTCAGGTCTTCCAAGACTAATTTTGCGTCCATTCTTGTGTTGTTTTAGGGGTTGATGATTTAGTTATCTCTGAATTGCGCGACAAAGATATACATTTTATCACAGATAAACCGCATTTTCGTAAAGAAAGTTTAGCAAAAGTGCCAAAATACTTGCGATTTGTCAATTTTATACATGTTCATGAATACTTATGTACGCTCTATAAGGCGCTATACAGGACTGGCTACAGCCCATCACGACAAGAACCAAGCATAGCATCAAAAGCCTGCCGAAACTTAAATAAAGATTAAATCTTTAATCGCGAATCTCTAATCTCTAATCTTTTTACTACCTTTGCCGACAAAATACGATTCGAAGGCATGAAATTTACACCTTATTATATATATATACTGCTTTTCCTCTGCCTCCCCTTTGGGCTCAAGGCACAGGAAACGGCATCCTTAACCTCGTCCTCGTCACCCAAGCGTGAGATGCGCGCCGTGTGGCTCACCACGCTCAACGGCCTCGACTGGCCCCATACCAAGGCGACCTCCAAGCCAGCCGTCGCCGACAGCAGGAAGAGCTCTGCCAGATCCTCGACCGCCTCAAGGCTGTCAACATCAACACCATACTTTTCCAGACACGCGTTCGCGGCAGCGTGCTCTATCCCTCCGACATCGAGCCCTGGGACAATGCGCTCACGGGTAAGTTCGACAGCCATCCCGGCTACGACCCCCTGGCCTTCGCCATCGCTGAGGCCCACCGCCGCGGCATGGAGCTCCACGCCTGGATCGTGGCCATACCTTGTTTCAAACAAGCCGTGGCCAAGCAGATGGGGCCCAAGGGGCTGCTCAAGACCCATCCCGAGCTCCTTGTCAAGCACAACGACATGTACTACCTCGACCCCGGCTTGCCCGCCTCGGCCGATTACCTCACACGCATCTGCCACGAGATCGTCAGCCGATACGATGTCGATGGTCTCCATTTCGACTACATCCGCTACCCGGAAGGTGCCGCCTCCTTCGCCGATGCCAACACCTTCAAGCGCTACGGCAACGGCCGGTCGAAAGCCCTCTGGCGGCGCGAGAACATGAACCGCATCGTACGCAGCATCTACGAGGATGCTCATGCCCTGAAGCCATGGGTACGCATCAGCAGCTCGCCCGTAGGCAAATACGCCGACCTCAGCCGCTACAGTTCACGCGGATGGAATGCCCGCGATGCCGTGCATCAGGACGCTGAGGGGTGGTTGCGCCAAGGCATCCACGACATCCTTTTCCCCATGATGTACTTCGACGGCGACCACTTCTACCCCTTTGCCGCAGACTGGAAAGAGCAGGATGCCGGACGTCAGGTGGTACCCGGCCTCGGCATCTATTTCCTCCATCCGCAGGAGAAGGACTGGTCGCTCGGCGTCATTCGCCGACAGCTCAGCTACATACGCGCCCAAGGACTCAACGGACAGGCCTATTTCCGCTCGCAGTTCCTCACCGACAACGTGAAGGGGCTCTACGATTATCTGCGCGACGACTATTATGCCTTCCCAGCCCTCACGCCAGCTTGCTCCTGGCTCGACGACGACCCGCCACTGATTCCCACGGACGTGGCCGTCGGCATCGTTGACGACCAGACCGAGGAGCTGTCGTGGCTGCCGTCAGCCGACAATCTCGGCGGCGGCATACGCTACAACGTCTATGCCTCCCGCGAATGGCCCGTCGATGTCTCGCGTCCCGAGAACCTCGTCGCCACGGCACTTTACGACGCACACTTCCGCTACAACCGCTTCGCTGCCATGGGCTACTACTTCGCCATCACTGCCATGGACCGTTGCGGCAACGAGAGCGAGCCCATCCAGGTGACCGACAAGGCGTTGATGGCGGCTCAGCAGAAGCTACGCCTCGACGACAGCGGACACGTCATTGGATTCATCGACCATGCCCTCTACCAGCCGCCAAGACAGGGGCTTAAGAGGCCTGAACCGTCCAAACAGAGCAAGACGTCTAAGAAAGCAACAGCGACCAAGCCGAGCACAACGTCCAAGGCTACGACCAAGGAAGCCGAGAAGCAGACGACAAAGAAGAAACGCACCAAGCTCTACCTGCGGTATTACAACCGTTAGCCGCTACTTCATCGTTCATCATCAAACAGGGTGCCAGGTATCGTCCTGGCACCCTGTTTTCGATGGCAACAACGAGGTCATCCGATTAACCCCGCTCCTTCTTGTTGAAGCGGCGGCTCATCCCGATGGCACCCGTAGGACATACGAGGCGGCAGAGGTGGCAGCCGACACATTTTGCGCCGATGATGTGGGGTTGGCGATCGTAGAAGGAGATGGCCTG
>Ga0247611_10005083_pt1 | contig 17774 bp, 15 predicted proteins | sample 177DNAGHGhighgp2_FD_192422 | JGI IMG/M metagenome (GOLD analysis project Ga0247611, IMG submission 192422) | Sheep rumen microbial communities from Palmerston North, Manawatu-Wanganui, New Zealand - 1770 DNA GHGhigh gp2 | ecosystem: Host-associated > Mammals > Digestive system > Stomach > Rumen... | reverse complement strand
CGTTATCTTGCGGGCGCGCTTCTTTTCCTTGTCATACACGCTGCTGCACTCGTACAGGCAGTAGCGCGTTTCTGTTATACGTCTCAGCTCAGTTCCTGGACGGCGGTACTTGACCGCCCAATCGGGATGTTTCATGACTTGTGGTTTGTTTGGTTTGATATTACGTTTAAACGTAATACAAAGGTAAGGTTTTATTTTCATACCGCCAAATTTTTAGGCCTAAAAATCAGCGGCTTGGCATTTTTTTTTGCCAAGCCGCCTGATTATATTACGTAAGAAACTGGGATTTTATAGATTAAATGCTTTGATGGCGGAAAAACTCCCAGATGACGATGCCGGCCGTCACAGAGACATTCATCGAGTGCTTGGTGCCACGCTGCGGTATCTCCAGACAGCCGTCACAGCGGTCGACCACTTCCTGGTGCACTCCCTTCACCTCATTGCCGAATACGACGGCATAGTGCCGTTCTGGGTCGGGACGGAGGTCACCCAACAGGGTGCTGCCCTCCACCTGCTCCACGGCATAGACAAAACAACCCTCGGCATGTAGGGTGTCCACTGCTTCCACCGCAGTGGGGAAATAGCGCCAACTGACGCTGTCCTCACCACCCAAGGCTGTCTTGTGAATCTCGGGATGTGGCGGACAAGCGGTGATGCCGCACAGACATACCTCCGCCACACGGAAGGCGTCACCCGTGCGGAACACGCTGCCGACATTGTATAGGCTGCGCACATCATCGAGCACCACCGTTAGAGGAAGTTTCTCGGAAGCCTTGAATTCCTCCACCGTGAGGCGCTGCATCTCAATGGTCCTAAGCTTCCGCATCCTCCTTGGCTTTGAAAGCGATGGCATATACCCTCATCTGCTTCACCATGGCGAGCAGACCATTGCTGCGTGTAGGACTGAGATGGTCTTTCAGTCCGATACTGTCGATGAAATAGAGGTCGGCATCGAGTATCTCCTGTGGTGTGTGACCGCTGAGCACCCGCAGCAGCAGGGCGATGAGTCCCTTGACAATAAGCGCATCGCTCTCGGCAGAGAAATGGAGCAGTCCATCGCGATAGTCGGCATGAATCCACACCCGGCTCTGGCATCCCTCAATGAGGTTGTCGTCGGTCTTGTAGCACGCCTCAAGGGGCTGCATGTCATTGCCCAGGTCGATGAGCAACTGATATTTGTCCATCCAATCGGTGAAGTCGGAGAACTCCTCAATCACCTCTTCCTGCAGTTCGTCGATAGATTTCATTTTTTGTTGAGTATTATGGGTATCATTCCGGATTTTCCGGGGATTCCGGAGAAACTAATTTAAAAAGTTTGTCACTGGGGCGCACCTTGTCGGGCACGGGGAAGGAGACACGCGTGCCTTTCTGAGCTGTGGTTACCGCCTTGGTGTCATCATGTATCTCGGTGACATCGACATACATCACACCCGTGGTGGGACCCGTGATGAGCATATGGTCGCCCACACTGAACTCCGTGGCATCGCAGGTGAACTCCGCCACACCGAGACGGGAGAAATATTTCACGCCATGCCCCACATACACCTTGCGGACGGTGGCGTTGCTGCCATAGTTCTTGTTCCACTCGCCCAACCGCTGTCCGAGGTAATAGCCATCCCAGAAACCACGGTTGAAGACAGCGGCCAAGCGCTTATCCCACTCATCTTTGCGCTCCTCGGTAAAACTGCCGTCGAGAACGCTGGCGATAGCCTCCTTGTAGCACCTCACCACTGTATATACATACTCCGGACCACGGGCACGGCCCTCTATCTTAAACACCCGCACACCAGCCTCCATCATTCGGTCGATGAAACGGATGGTCTTCAGGTCCTTCGGACTCATCACATACTTGTTGTCTATCTCCAACTGCGTGCCTGTCTCATTATCAGTGACGGTGTACGACCGTCGGCACAGCTGCATGCACTCGCCTCGGTTGGCAGAGCGGGCGGCATTGTCGAGACTGAGGTAGCATTTGCCGCTGATGGCCATGCAGAGGGCACCATGGCAGAACATCTCGATGCGCACAGGGTTTCCGCTTGGTCCGCAGATGCCACGCTCCCCTACCTGACGGTAGATGTCAGCCACCTGACTGAGGTTGAGTTCGCGGGCGAGCACCACCACATCAGCGAACTGCGCATAGAACTCCAATGCCTCGGCATTGCTGATGTTGAGTTGGGTGGAGAGGTGCACTTCCTGACCGATGCGGCGGCAGTAGGTCATCACCGCCACATCACTGGCGATGACAGCCGTGATGCCTGCCTCATGGGCAGCATCGACAATGGTGTGCATGGTATCGATGTCGCCGTCGTAGATGATGGTGTTGACAGTGAGATAGGTCTTGATGCCGTGCCGGCCACACTCCTCGGCTATCTCCCGCAGGTCGTCGATGGTGAATGTGTTGGCGGAATGGGCACGCATATTGAGTTGTCCGATGCCAAAATACACCGAGTCGGCTCCTGCCTGAATGGCAGCAACCAACGACTCACGCGACCCCACGGGGGCCATCACTTCATACAGTTCATTATTCATATTTCGCAGCTCTTAGGCTCCTTTCTTTCTCATTCCATACATCATGCAGCCCACACCGAGAATGACGAAGGGGATGCTGAGCAACTGTCCCATATCGAGGGGCAGGGAGTTCTCGAAGTCCACCTGATTGATTTTCGTGAACTCGATGAAGAAACGGGCGGTGAAAATCAGTGTCAGGCAGAGACCGAAGAAGAAGCCCGTGCCCACCTTCTCGGGACGGCGGCGGTAGAACCACCAACCGATAAAGAAGAAGATGAAATAGGCGATTGCCTCATACAACTGTCCGGGATGACGTGGCTCCGGTCCCACACGCTCAAAAATGAACGCCCAAGGCACGTCGGTCACCTTACCGATGATTTCTGAGTTCATCAGGTTGCCCAAACGGATGAAGCAGGCGGTGACAGGGGTGGCAATGGCGATGTTGTCGAGCACCTGCCATAGTCCAACCTTTGTCCTCCGACAATACAGCCACAGGGCAAGCATCAGGCCCAATGTTCCTCCATGTGAGGCAAGTCCCTCATAACCAGTAAATTTCCATGAACCATCCAACATCTTATGGATGGGCAGGAACATCTCGATGATATGGGTGCCGCTGCTCAGAAAATAGCCAGGTTCATAGAACAGGCAGTGACCGAGACGTGCTCCTATAAGGATGCCGAGGAAACAGTAGATGAACAACGGGTCGAACAACTCGTCCTTGATTTTCTGCTCCTTGTAAAGTTTCTTTACAATTATATATGCCAGCAGCAATCCCACCAGCCAGCACAGTGAGTACCACCTGAATGAAAACCACCAAATGCTGAATGCTATCTCATTGGGATTCCAATTGATATATAATGGATGAAGGATGAAGGATGAAAGATGAAGGTTTAATACCATAACTTCTTAAAAAATCTATATATTTTTCGTTTTTATTTCAGGAAAGAATCCCCATTGTTTAAAATTGACGAGCGCAGACGAGAGAGTTGTTTGGATATAAGAATTAATTGAGCTTCTGCTTCTTGAAATTCTTCTTCATTGATATAATGCTCATCTAAAGCTATTTCCAATTCGCAAAGAACCTCTGTGGATGAACCAAAAGCAATTTCTATAAAATGTGCCTTTTCTTTTGCAGAAAAACGGCCGAAACCCTCCGCTATATTGATTGGTATTGACATCACTGCTCTGCGCAATTGGCTGCATAAATCAAACCTCTCTTCAATTGGAAACTTTTTTATTAAAGAACATACATAACGGGAAAGTTTTTTGGCATTCTGATATACTTCCAATTTTCTAAAATAAAATGCATCCATATTATCTGCTATATTCTGATAAAAAGATGTATCAACTGTTGTAGCACATTCAAATAAACTTTCATCTTTCATCCTTCATCTTTCATCCACGATTCAATGTTTGAGAGACTCAAACATTGAATCTAAAATGCATAATATCGCCGTCCTGAACGACATAGTCCTTGCCTTCGATGCCAAGTTTGCCAGCTTCGCGGACAGCCGCCTCCGAACCGTATTGGATGTAGTCCTCATACTTGATTACCTCGGCACGGATGAACCCTTTCTCAAAGTCGGTGTGGATAACACCAGCGCACTGAGGTGCTTTCCAACCGCGATGGAAGGTCCATGCTTTCACCTCCATCGGACCGGCTGTGATAAACGTCTCGAGGTTGAGCAGGGAATAAGCCTTCTTGGTGAGACGGTTGACGCCACTCTCCTCAAGACCCAGTTCATCGAGGAAAAGTTGCTTGTCCTCATAACTCTCAAAACTGGCGATGTCCTCCTCTGTCTTGGCGGCGATGATGAGCACCTCGGCACCCTCCTCACGAGCCACTTCCTCCACACGCCGCGAATACTCGTTGCCATCGCGGGCTGACGACTCATCGACGTTGCAGACATACAGCACCGGTTTGGCGGTAAGCAGGAAGAGATCGTGTGCCACCTGCTGCTCCTCACGGCTGTCGAAACTCACCACACGGGCGTTCTGGCCACGCTCCAGCACAGCTTTATAAGCCTCCAACACAGAAACTTCTATCTTGGCATCCTTGTTGCCGGCAGAAGCAGCTTTCTGCTGCTTCGCTATACGGCCCTCGATGGTCTCCAAGTCTTTGAGCTGCAACTCTGTATCAATGATTTCCTTGTCGCGGATGGGGTCGATGGTACCGTCGACATGAGTGATGTTGTCATCATCGAAACAACGGAGCACATGGATGATAGCGTCGGTCTCGCGGATGTTGCCAAGGAACTTGTTGCCCAAGCCCTCTCCTTTCGACGCACCTTTCACCAATCCTGCAATATCGACAATCTCACAGGTGGCGGGGACGATGCGCCCAGGATGAACCAATTCGGCCAACTTGGTGAGGCGCTCGTCAGGCACCGTGATGACGCCCACATTGGGCTCTATCGTACAGAAAGGAAAATTAGCTGCCTGTGCCTTAGCGCTCGACAGGCAGTTGAACAAGGTGGACTTACCGACATTGGGCAGTCCAACAATTCCACATTTTAATGCCATAATATGATGTAAATGTTTGTATTTGCGACAGCAAAGTGATTGTTTGTAATTGAGAAAGCAAAGTTAGTGCAAAAATCCGATTAAGCGAGCAAAATGCAAAACTTTTTGCTTCCTATCTACTCGTCTTTGCCGATTTCCATAGCACAAGCATTGCCCTATTCAGTGTGCCTCGAGCCAGTTGTTGCCCCAGCCGGCGTCAGCGAGGAGAGGGACACAGAGAGGATAGGCGGCCTCCATCTCATGGAGGACAATCTCCTCTACCCTACCCTTTTCTTCCGGAACGACGCTGAAATTCAATTCGTCGTGCACCTGAAGAATCATCTTGGAGCGCAACTTTTCCTCGCGGAAACGGTTATATATACGGATCATCGCCACCTTGATGATATCAGCAGCAGAACCCTGTATAGGTGCGTTGATGGCATTGCGCTCTGCGAAGCCCCGTACGGTGGCATTGCGGCTGTTGATGTCGGGCAGATAGCGGCGGCGGTGGAAGAAGGTCTCCACATAGCCTTGTTCGCGGGCTTTCTGCTTGCTCTCCTCCATATATTCCCGCACCTTGGGGAAAGTCTCAAAATAGCCATCGATGAGCTGGCGCGCCTCGGCACGCTCTATTTCCAACCGCTCCGCCAGTCCGAAGACGGTGATGCCATAGATGATGCCGAAATTGGCACGCTTCGCCTTGTTGCGCTCATCGCGTCCCACCTCCGTGATGTCCTTGCCATAAATCTTTGCAGCCGTGGCGGCATGGATGTCATGCCCCTCACGGAATGCCTCTATCATGTTTTCATCACCGCTGAGATGAGCCATGACACGCAGTTCTATCTGACTGTAGTCGGCAGAGAAGAACAGGCAGCCTTCGTCAGGGATGAACGCCTTTCGGATTTCCTTTCCGTCCTCACCTCTTACGGGGATGTTCTGCAAGTTGGGGTCGCTTGATGAGAGGCGGCCTGTGGCGGTGATGGTCTGGTTGAATGAGGTGTGGATATGTCCTGTCTTAGGATTGATCAGTGTGGGCAGCGTGTCCACATACGTACCGAGCAGTTTTTTAAGTCCGCGGTGGGCAAGTATCTTCTCCACTATCTCGTGCTTGCCCTTCAAGGTCTGCAACACCTCCTCAGAGGTGACATACTGTCCTGTCTTGGTCTTTTTGGGTTTCTCTATGATATGGAGTTTGCCAAACAGGATGTCGCCTACCTGGCGCGGCGAAGCGATATTGAACTCCTCCCCAGCCAGTTCGTAGATTCGTTGCTCGAGTTCGTGCATGCGCTCTGTGAAGACACGTGATGTTTCCGCCAAGGAGTCGGTGTCGATGCGCACACCTGTTCGCTCCATATCGACCAGCACCCTGACGAGCGGCATCTCTATGTCGTAGAACAGTTGTTCGGCTCCTACTTCTTTGAGCAGCGGTTCCAGTTTGTTTTTCAGTTGAAGTGTGATGTCGGCATCCTCGGCAGCATATTCATACACCTCTTTGGGCGACAGGTCACGCATACTCTTCTGGCTTTTTCCCCTCGGACCTATCAGTTCATCAATATGAATGGTCTTGTAGTTGAGGTATGCCTCAGCCATGATGTCCATGTTGTGACGCAATTCAGGTTGGATGAGATAATGCGCAATCATGGTGTCCCACAGACGGCCTTGAAGTTCGATGCCGTAGTTGGCGAGCACCTGCATGTCGTACTTGATGTTCTGTCCCACCTTGAGAATGTCGGGATGTTCATACACCGGACGGAAAATCTCGACTACTTGCTGAGCCTCTGTCCTGTCTTCTGACACCGGAACATAAAATGCCTGATGTTCTTTCACTGAAAAGCTCAATCCCACCAGTTTTGCCTCGATGGGAGACGTGGAAGTTGTTTCCGTGTCTAAACTTAAAATTTCGTTTGTCAATAAAAAATCACGCAATTTTAAGATATCATCCTTATTTTCAATAAGTTGATAATCGTGAGTAACTGTTTTTAGGCTCTCAAAACTCGAATTTTCGCCACCTTCCGCCCCGTCGGTCGGAAATTCGCCAAATAAATCGAGTTGCAGAGGGACATTTTTAACAGTTTTTGGCACTTTGGGGAGGAACTTGTCGGTGAGCGAACGAAACTCCAGTTCCTCAAATATTGCCCTGAGTTTTTTCTCATCGGGGTCGGTCAGCAACAAATCGGAAAGACGGAGTTCGACAGGAACATCCGTTTTGATGGTCGCGAGGAATTTCGACATACGGATATCATCGACATGCTCCTCCACCTTTTTTCTCAGCGCACCCTTCAACTGGTCGGTATGGTCGAGCAGATTTTCCACCGAGCCAAACTCACCTATCAGTTTGACAGCTGTCTTCTCCCCCACCCCAGGACATCCTGGGAAATTGTCGGCGGAGTCGCCCATCAACGCCAACAAGTCGATTACTTGAAGGGGATTGCTGATACCGTATTTCTCAAGTATCTCCCCTACCCCAAGCACTTCATAACCACCACCGAAACGAGGACGGTAAATACGTACTGTGGGACGCACCAACTGTCCATAGTCCTTGTCGGGCGTGAGCATATAAGTCTCCACCCCCTGTCCTTCAGACTGCATGGCCAAGGTGCCGATGACATCGTCTGCCTCAAAGCCTTCCACCATCAACGCTGGTATTTTCAGTGCTTCCAGCACTCGTCGGATGATGGGCACCGAAAGCAAGATATCCTCCGGTGTCTTCTCGCGCTGCGCCTTGTACTCAGGGAAAGCCTCACTGCGGAATGTAGGTCCATGAGGATCAAAAGCCACTCCGATATATTTCGGTTTCTCCTTGCTAAGAATCTCATGCAGGGTATTGCAAAAGCCCAAAATGGCAGATGTGTTCAAACCCTTGGAGTTGATTCGTGGATTCTTGATGAAGGCGTAATACGAGCGATAAATCAATGCATAGGCATCGAGCAGAAATAACTTGTCCATAGGTGTTGATTTTTTCTGTGTAAAATTACTATTTTTTTTATTAATTACGAGAAAAATGAGTAATTTTGTCTCAAATTTCAACACAATGGATCATCTAACATCGATTAGACAACCAATAGAATCCGAATTGGCTGAGTTTGTCAGGCTCTTCGATGAGTCACTCTCACACACCGACGGACTGCTCAGCGACACCCTGCAGCATATTCGCAAAAGGGGTGGCAAGCGCATGCGCCCTATCCTCACCCTGCTTATGGCGAAGAACCTCGGTGAAATCAACCTAACGACACAATATGCCGCCGTGGGACTCGAACTGCTCCATACTGCCAGTTTGGTTCATGACGATGTGGTGGATGAGAGCGGAGAGCGGCGCGGACAGCCATCGGTAAACGCTTCATTCAACAACAAGGTGGCGGTGCTTGTAGGTGACTATATCCTCTCCACAGCCCTCTATTATGTCTCCAGAACAGGAAATACGCAGATTATCACAAGCCTGGCACAGTTGGGACAAACCCTGTCGAGTGGTGAACTTCTTCAGATGAACAACTTCAAGGATGAGGGAATATCAGAAGAGGTGTATTATCAAGTTATCAACAAGAAAACCGCTTCTCTTTTCGCCACATGCGCACAAAACGGTGCACTCTCCGTAGGGGCATCTACAGAAGAAGTAAAGGCAGCGTTTGACTTCGGTTTGGCGATAGGAATGATTTTCCAGATACGCGACGATATCTTTGACTATTTCGACTCCAAGGAAATCGGCAAGCCTACCGGCAATGATATGGCAGAGGGAAAACTGACACTACCCGTCATCTATGCACTGAAAAATGCGGGGTATGAGTCGATGTACCGCCTCGCCAAGAAGGTGAAGAACGGCACTATCAACAGCGATGAGATAGCTGTTCTTGTTGACTTCGCCAAGGTGAATGGCGGTATCGAATATGCCGAGAAAAGAATGAATGACTTCAGTGAGCAAGCGAAAAAATACATCGATTTTCACGTGAAACAATCTGATATCCGTGATGCCCTCACACATTATTTGGAGTTTGTAGCATTACGAAAAAACTGAATTTTAGTTCATAATTGGCACAAATAAAATCGCCACAGTCTGAAAAACTGTGGCGATTTTCATTTGTGAGAAGTAGATATTAGAAGAATTTCACTTCCTCACCAGTAACCTCACTGAGGAGCAAATTAGCAAGGCGGCTTGTGCCCAAGCGGAACCACTTGTTGGTAAGCCATTGCTCGCCCAGAATCTCCTTGACGATGGTATAGTAGATCAAGGCATCTGTGACCGTATTGAGGCCGCCAGCGGGCTTGAAACCAATCTGAATACCTGTCTCATCATAATACTCCTTAATGGCTTGGCACATCACGTATGCTGCCTCAGGCGTGGCTGCCGGACTCAGTTTGCCTGTTGAGGTCTTGATGTAGTCGGCACCGGCATACATGGAGAGGATAGAGGCTTTCTTGATGTTGGAAGCAGTCTTCAGACAGCCTGTCTCAAGAATTACCTTCATCGCCTTATCGCCACAAGCTCCCTTCAGCTCAGAGATGTCGTCGCATACGCCCTCGTAGTCGCCACTCAGGAACTTGCCCACGGGCATCACGATGTCGATTTCGGTGGCACCGTCCTTCACTGCAAGGGCTGTTTCTGCCACTTTGACCTCAATAAGGGCCTGAGAGGAGGGGAAACTGCCCGACACACAAGCAATCTCCACACCCTCGACATCCAATGTGTTGCTCACCACACTGGCGAAACATGGATAGACGCAGATGGTTGCAACGTGGGGTAGGTTAGGGTAGGCATCGTCAAATTGGTTGACCTTCTCCGTAAACGCCATAATGCTTTGGTCGGAGTCAGTTGTACTGAGTGAGGTAAGTTCCACACTTCCCATGAGGAATTTCTTTATCTCCAGAGTGTCATTCTCCGGCACTTTTTCCTCGATGAGTTTCTTCACTGCCTCTGCTACCTCTTGGTCGCTGAGGTTACAGTTGTATTTCTGCAATGCTTCTTCATATTTGCTCACTGGAGCACCTATTTTTTTCAGTTCCATAAATATAGGATTTAAGTGATATAATAAAATGTTGCAATTGTTTTAAGCTTTCAGTTTGGGATTGGCGATATGCCGCAGACTATCCCTATTGGTCTTTTTCTCCATTGTCTTATGGAATTCATCAGTGAGGTTGACTCCCGTCTGGTTGGCGAGGCAAACCAATACAAAGAGTACGTCGGCCATCTCCTCACCAAGATTAGCACGTTCTCCAGCCTTGAAACTCTGGTCTCCATATTGCCGTGCCATCACACGTGCCAATTCACCGACCTCCTCGGTCAGACACGCCATATTGGTGAGTTCGGAGAAATACCTTACTCCATATTCTTTGACCCATTTGTCGACTGTTCGCTGCATATCGCGTATGGTCAAATCATTTGTGCTCATAGTTATTCCTTGTTTTTTGTATCCATACAGATGGTTACCGGACCATCGTTGACGAGTTCTACCTTCATATCCGCTCCAAACTCACCAGTTGCGACGGGCTTACCGAGGGCTGCTGAGAGGCGCTCGCAGAACTGTTCGTAGAGTGGGATGGCTACGGTAGGGTGGGAGGCCTTTATCCATGACGGACGGTTGCCTTTTTTGTAGGAAGCGTAGAGGGTGAACTGGCTGACCACCATTATATCGCCGTTGATATCCATCACCGAACGGTTCATCACACCATTTTCATCATCAAATACTCTCAGCATGACAACCTTTCTCACCAACCAATCAATATCCTCTTGTGTATCCTCATCGCAGATGCCCATGAGAATAAGCAGACCGCATCCTATTTGCGACTTTACCTGTCCTTCGATAGTCACTGATGCATGTGATGCTCTTTGAATAACAAGTCTCATCTGATTTTGGGGGTTTGAGGTTTGAGATTTGAGATTTGAGGTTTAAGCTTCGCTTGATTGTCGGCTGCACCTCAGCATACTGAAAGCAAGCTTTCGTCTGCACTCGGTTTGCACGGCAATTGAGGTTTAAGCTTCGCTTGATTGTCGGCTGCACCTCGGCATACTGAAAGCAAAATTAGCAAAAAGTTGCTGTAAAACAAAGGATTTGAGGAAAAATCTCTGAAAAAACTATGAGTTATGGAATGCCTCAAAGATAATTTTAGCCTTTGCTGCTCCCACCACGTCGGTGAGTTCTTCCAAGGAAGCAGAGCGGATGCGTTTCACAGAGTGGAATTTCTTCAGGAGGGCGTCTCGGGTCTTTGGACCGATGCCCTTGATTTCATCGAGTTCAGATTTCAAGGCATGCTTACTGCGCTTGTCGCGGTGGAACTGTATGGCATAGCGGTGCACCTCATCCTGTATCTGTGCCAGGATATGGAAAAGTTCGCTGTCGGTCTTCATGCCGATGACCACCGGAGGGAAGCCAAAGAGCAGTTCATTGGTGCGGTGGCGGTCGTCTTTCGCCAGTCCGGCGATGGCGATGTCGAGGTGCAGTTCATCCTCCACCACCTGTCTGACCACTTCCATCTGTCCTTTTCCACCGTCGGTGATGATAAGGTCGGGTAGGGGAGTGCCTTCCTCCTGCATGCGGGAGTAACGCCGCCGCACCACCTCCTGCATTGAGGCATAGTCATCCGGACCCACCACTGTCTTGATGTTGTATTTGCGGTAGTCTTTCTTGCTTGGGCGCATTCCCTTGAACACCACGCAAGCCGCTACTGCATCGCTGCCGCTGATGTTGGAGTTGTCGAAGCACTCTATCTGGAAGGGCAGTTTGGGTAGTTTCAGCGCCATCTGCAGTTCCTTCATCAGACGTGTCTGGCGCTGCTCAGGATTGAGTTTCTCTGTCTGTTTCATCCTGTCCACCTTATACTGGCGCCCGTTCATCTCTGACAGTTCAAGCAGGTGTTTCTTGTCTCCCCGCTGCGGTATGAAGAGTTCAACGCCCTCGGGTTTCCACTCTAAGGGGATGGGAACGATGACCTCACGGGCAGAACTCTTAAATCGTTCTCTGATTTCCGGAATTGCCAAGGCAAGGAGTTCAGCATCACTCTCCTCCAATTTTCTCTTATACTCGATGGTGAACGCCTGATTGATGCTGCCGTTGGTCACGTGCATGTAGTTGACAAATGCCGTTCCTCGGTGGTCGTCGTTGGTGATGCTGAAAACATCTATATTATTGATGGTGTGGCTCACCACCTCGCTTTTGGCGCAGTAGTTGTCGAGCAGCGCCACCAGTTGCTTGATGTTTTCCGCTTCCTCAAAGCGCAGTTCGGCAGCCCTTTTCATCATCTCCTCGGTAAGTTGGCGGAGCAGGTCACGCGTATTGCCCTTGAGAATCTCACGAGCCATCGTGATTTTCTGCTGGTAGTCCTCCAATGACTGTTTACCTATGCAAGGAGCATCGCAGATATGGATATGGTATTTCAGACAAGGTTTATATTTACCCTCCTTGATTTTGTCGGGAAGGATAGGCATGTTGCAGGGCCTCGGCTTGAAGAGTTTCTTGATGACTTCGAGCATGGCGACCATGGAGGCCACATTGCTGTAAGGTCCGAAGTAGGTGCCCCATTTGCGGTTGATGGTGCGTGTCTTGAAGATACGTGGAAGTGGTTCGTTGGTCACACATATGCTGGGGTAGGTCTTGCCGTCCTTGAGCAGCACGTTATAACGCGGTTTGTATTTTTTGATGAGGCTGTTCTCCAACAAGAGGGCGTCCTCCTCTGTCTTCACCACGGTATAGGTGATGTTGCGAATCTTGCTCACCAGCACCTTGGTCTTGAAACGGTCCACCTCCTTATGGAAGTAGGAGGCCACACGGCGCTTCAGGTTCTTGGCTTTGCCCACATAAATGATGACACCATCCTCATCCCAGTACTGGTAGCTACCAGGTTGTTCGGGCATGTTGTCCACGATGTTTTTAAGCCTGTCCCTGACTTCTTGTTTGTCTGCCATGTGACCTCTCTGCTACACCTGGATGAGGGTGGTGATTTCTATCTCGTCGCCAAAGATCTGGCGGCCGTTGAGACCTTCGTTGACCAACTCAATGAGGAAGTTCATATAGGTCTTCTTGGGATGAAACTTATTGACGAGGTTGAGGGCGGCCTTCATCGTTCCTCCAGTGGCAAGGAGGTCGTCATGGAGCAGCACGATGTCGTCGGATGTGATGGCATCCTCATGGATTTCGATGGTGTCGGTGCCATACTCTTTGGTGTAGGTCTCCTGTACAGTCTGGGCAGGCAACTTACCGGGTTTGCGGCAGAGGACGATACCAGCACCCAATCTAACAGCGAGGGCGGATGCCATCACAAATCCGCGACTCTCTATACCCACGATTTTCGTGATGCCCTTGTCCTTGTAAATCTCATAAAGTTCATCCACCATAATCTGCAGGCACTCTGCGTTCTTGAAAAGGGTGGTGACGTCCCTGAAATTGATACCCTTAACCGGGAAGTCAGGAATACTGCGGAGATTCTCCAATAATACTTTGTTGTTCATTTTATTGATAATTTGAATATGAATGTTTCACGTGAAACAATAAAAATATTTTACATTTTTATTATTTTGGAAGTTTGGTAGTCTAGGAGTTTTAAAGTTGATATATTATATCTGCTTGCAAGCATTTTTGATTTTGCCGACGCGATAAATCACGTCCCTATTAGGTTGCTTCACATGCTGTGGTTATCATGATTTCAATTCTTTTTCCATCATCTTCCCATGAGCACCAGCATGGCGTTGATATCGCTGGGCGACACGCCGGGTATGCGGCTTGCCTGCGCCAGGGTCTCCGGATTGACACGCGCCAGTTTTTGACGCGCCTCGATGGATATTTGCGTCATATTTGGATAATCGAAATGGCCACGAATCTTGATGTCCTCCAAACGGTGCATCTTGTCAGCCACCAGCCGTTCGCGCTCGATATATCCCTTGTATTTCATCAGCACCTCGGCAGCCTCGGCAATCTCCTCACGGCGGTTGGGCAACGAGGCGACAGCCTCAGCCAAGGCAGGCACCATCTGCATCAGTTCGTTTAGGCTCACCTGCGGACGTCCCAGCAGGTCGACAGCCTTGCAGCCATAGTGGAGTGGGGTAGTGCCCAAAGACTCCAGCATGCCGTTCACCTCTTTCGGACGGATATGCGACTCCTCACAAATCTGAATGATACGACGGATATGTTCTTTCTTCTCCATCCAATGGTCATAGCGCTCACGGGTAGCAAGACCCAACTGATAGGAGCGTTCCGTGAGACGTGCGTCGGCATCATCCTGACGGAGCAGGATACGGTATTCAGCACGCGACGTGAACATACGGTAGGGTTCGTCCACGCCTTTGGTCACCAAGTCATCGATAAGCACACCGATGTAACTCTCATCACGGCGCATCACAAAGGGGTTGCCGCCGCCACAGCGGATGGCAGCATTGATGCCCGCCACCGTACCCTGGCCGCCAGCCTCCTCATAGCCCGTCGTGCCATTGACCTGTCCTGCCATGAACAGACAAGGTACCACCTTAGACTCCAGCGAGTGGTTCAACTGCATTGGGTCAAAGAAGTCATACTCGATGGCATAACCCGGACGGTACACCTTCAAGTCGCGCAGGGCAGGTATCTTTCTCAGTGCGGCAATCTGCACATCCATCGGCATGCTTGATGAGTAACCATTCAGGTACATCTCATTGGTCGTCTCACCCTCTGGCTCAAGAAAGAGCATGTGCTGGCCCCGCTCAGGGAAAGTCATCAACTTGGTTTCTATCGAAGGACAGTAACGCGGACCGATGCTTTGTATCTGACCGTTGTAGAGCGGTGAATCCTCCAACCCACCAAGAAGCACCTCATGCACCTCAGGGTTGGTATAGCATATCCAGCACGTCAACTGTTGCAGCGGACGGTCGCTGCCCATGAAACTGAAACGGTGGAAGTCGTTCTCCCCCTCCTGGATTTCCATGTCCTCGAAATGCACTGAGCGCCGGTCGATGCGCACCGGTGTGCCCGTCTTCATCCGCGCCGTGGAGATGCCATGACGCGTGATGCTCTCCGTCAGCCTCGCCACAGCAGGTTCGGCAATACGTCCGCCTGGCACCTGACAACGTCCGATGTGCAGCAGACCATTGAGAAATGTTCCGGCAGTGATGATGACACACTTGGCGCGAATTTCCGCACCCCAGATGGTATGCACGCCAACAGCCTCGCCATTCTCCACCAACAACTCGTCCACCTGGTCCTGCCAGATGTCCAGATTAGGGGTATGGTCGAGAACCTCGCGCCACTTCCATATGAACTTACCGCGGTCGCACTGTGCACGCGGACTCCATACGGCAGGACCTTTTGAACGGTTGAGCATGCGGAACTGTATCGCCGTAGCATCGGTGACAATACCCATCTGACCACCGAGGGCATCAATCTCACGGACTATCTGACCCTTGGCAATACCACCAACAGCAGGATTGCAACTCATCTGCGCAATCTTGTTCATGTCCATCGTCACCAAAAGTGTCGAGACGCCCATATTGGCAGCAGCAGTGGCAGCCTCACAACCAGCGTGACCACCTCCCACCACCACCACATCATATTTCATTTTGTACATAACCAAACGCAAAAGTACGCATTTTTTTTGCTAATTACTTTGAATAATCCCAAAATTATATTATTTTTGCATGTCAATTTAGGTCTGTCAATCCTCATTTATGATGATTTTTCAGCCTTCTTAACCCCAAAATATATACTATCACACAGAGAAATTTCATTATCTAAATTCTAATTATTTAAATTTCAATCATTTATGTGGTTAATCAATTCTTCTATCGGTAGGAAGGTCGTGATGTCAGTCACAGGCGTCGCACTGATTCTCTTCCTGACGTTCCACTGCTGTATGAATATTGCAGCATTGTTCTCGGGAGAGGCCTACAACATGATTTGTGAACTGCTGGGTGCCAACTGGTATGCGGTAGTTGCTACATTGGGACTGGCAGCACTCGCTGTCATCCACATTGTCTACGCATTCCTGCTCACCATGCAGAATCGTCGCGCACGTGGCAGTGAGCGTTATGCCGTGACCGACAAGCCGGCAAAAGTGGAATGGGCTTCGCAGAACATGCTTGTGCTCGGAATCATCATCCTGCTCGGCTTGCTTCTCCACCTCTTCAACTTCTGGTTCAACATGATGTTCGCAGAACTTGTAGACATGAAAACTCTTTACTCACCCAGCGACGGTTTCGCATGGATCAAAGAGACATTCAGCAATCCTGTCTACGTAGTCCTCTACATCATCTGGCTCTTCGCCATCTGGCTCCACCTCACACACGGATTCTGGAGTGCTATGCAAACCTTTGGATGGAGCGGTAAGGTGTGGTTCAACCGCTGGCGTGTCATCGGCTATGTCTATGTCACCCTCCTCATGCTTGGCTTCCTCGTTGTCGTGCTTGCATTTGCATTCAAATGCGCACCGAGCCTTTGCTGCGCTTATTAATCCATTATCAGCAACTTTAAAATCTCGAATGTCATGACTAAGAAAATAGATTCAAGAATTCCCGAAGGACCAGTAGCAGAGAAATGGACCAACTACAAGGCCCACCAGCGACTGGTGAACCCGAAGAACAAACTGAAACTCGACGTCATCGTCGTCGGTACAGGACTGGCAGGAGCCAGTGCTGCGGCAAGTCTCGGAGAGATGGGCTTCAATGTCATCAACCTCTGCATTCAGGACTCACCACGCCGCGCACACTCCATCGCTGCACAAGGTGGTATCAACGCCGCCAAATGCTATCAGAACGATGGTGACTCTGTCTACCGTCTGTTCTATGACACCGTCAAGGGTGGTGACTACCGTGCCCGTGAAGCCAATGTCTACCGTCTGGCTGAGGTGTCGAACAATATCATCGACCAATGCGTGGCACAGGGTGTGCCCTTCGCACGTGAGTACGGCGGCATGCTCGCCAACCGCTCCTTCGGTGGTGCTCAGGTGTCGCGTACCTTCTATGCCAAGGGACAGACAGGACAGCAGCTGCTTCTCGGTGCCTACTCCTCGCTCAGCGCACAGGTGCAGGCAGGAAAGGTGAAGCTATACACCCGCTATGAGATGGAGGATGTGGTCATCGTCAACGGACGCGCACGCGGCATCATCGCCAAGAACCTTGTCACCGGCAAGCTCGAGCGCTTCTCCGCCAATGCCGTGGTCATCGCCACCGGCGGTTACGGCAACACCTACTTCCTCTCCACCAACGCCATGGGCTGCAACTGCACCGCAGCAGTGCAGTGCTACCGCAAGGGTGCCTATTTTGCCAACCCATCCTACGTGCAGATTCACCCGACCTGCATCCCCGTTCACGGTGACAAGCAGTCGAAACTTACCCTGATGTCGGAGTCGCTCCGCAACGACGGACGTATCTGGGTGCCTAAGAAACTGGAGGACGCCAAAGCTCTGCAGGCAGGTACCAAACAAGGATATGAGATTCCCGAAGAAGACCGTGACTATTACCTGGAGCGTCGTTATCCCGCTTTCGGCAACCTTGTGCCCCGCGACGTGGCATCACGTGCTGCCAAGGAGCGCTGCGACAAGGGCTTCGGTGTCAACAACACGGGTCTGGCTGTGTTCCTTGACTTCTCTGAGTCCATCAACCGCCTCGGCATCGATGTCATCATGCAGCGCTACGGCAACCTCTTCGAGATGTATGAGGAAATCACTGATGTATTCCCCGGAGAGAAAGCCTGTGAGATCAATGGCATGACCTACTATCATCCCATGATGATATTCCCCGCCGTACACTACACCATGGGTGGCATCTGGGTAGACTATGAGTTGCAGACCTCCATCAAAGGCCTCTTCGCCATCGG
>Ga0247611_10005082_pt1 | contig 17775 bp, 11 predicted proteins | sample 177DNAGHGhighgp2_FD_192422 | JGI IMG/M metagenome (GOLD analysis project Ga0247611, IMG submission 192422) | Sheep rumen microbial communities from Palmerston North, Manawatu-Wanganui, New Zealand - 1770 DNA GHGhigh gp2 | ecosystem: Host-associated > Mammals > Digestive system > Stomach > Rumen... | reverse complement strand
TATTATTTCTCCTATATATGATGAAAAAGGTAAAATATAATCTAATAAATTTTCTAAATTTAATTTAGGTAAATAAATTACATTTACATTATTAATAATATTAATTAATTTAAATTTATCTTGATTAAATAATATTATTAATTCAATTGATGTATTATTTTTATTATTTTTTAGTAAATAATAAAAATTATTGTTTAATATTTTTTTATTTATTTTAAAATTAAATATTGTTGAAAGATATTGAATTATTTTTTGTAATGTATTATTAAATAATTCTTTTTCATTTAATCCTTTAAAATCTATTAATTTTAATTTTTTATAATATGTTTCTTTCATCATATTTACATAATATCCTAATTCTTCAAATTTTATATTTTCAAAATTTATATTATTAAAATTACAATAATTTTTTAATTTTCTATAATCATCCATTATTATTTCTTTCATTTTACCTAATAAGGTTTGACTTAATACAAACATTTTATAATTTGATTTATTAAAATCTTCATAAACTTTTATTTTATATGAATAATTATTTATATGATAATAAATGTAATTTATTATATATGGTTTTATTTGTTGAAACATTTCACTTATTATTTTTTTATTATATATGGGATTTAATATTTGTAATATTTTAAAATAATTATTTATTGTTAAATATATTGTATTTTCATATATTAAATTATTTAATGGTGTATCTAATAATTCTTGTTTTATTTTATCTGGTAAATATATTGCAAATTCTTTATTTTTTAATAAATATAATTCTTCTTTATTCTTTTTTGTTAATAAATATAATTGTTGTAATCTTTCATCCGGATTATTAAATTTATAACATTTATTATATAATTTTTGTATTATATATGAATTATTATAATTTTTATCATTTATTATATTTGATAATATATTTAAAAATATATCATTTCTATATAACATATTATAAAAATTATCTATTATATTTAATATTTCATCATATTTATATTTATTATGATTAATTTTATTTATATTATTTATTACATAAAAATTACATAATGAATATAATTTATTTATATTTATTATATGATTTTCTAATTTATTAATATATTCTTTTTTATTATTAATATTAAAATTATTTAAATCAATTAATATTTTTTTTATTATTTCTTTCATATTAAAAGTTTTTACATTAAAATTATTTTTAACAAAATTATTTAAATATTCTGTATTATATATTTTTTGATATTCCATTATGAATATTTATATTATTTATTAATGATTTAATATTATATTCTATATTTATATTTAAATTATTTGTTAATTTCCAAATATTTAATATTATTTTTGATTTATCATATAATTTATTAATATCATAATTATCTTTTTTTTCATAATCATATATTAAACCTAATTGCCAAGGAAGATAACCAATTATAAAATATATTAATGTAAATAAAAAACTTTCTAAATCATCATAATAAGTATAATTATAATTCTTTATATTATTATAAATATTTATACTACAAAATCTTAAATTCCCACATCTTTTAATATTTTTATCATTATTATTTTCATTATATATTGATGCTAAACCAAAATCTATTATTCTTAAATGATTATTTTGTATTACAAAATTTCCTGGTTTAATATCTTTATGTAATATTTTATTTCTTTTCAAATAATTTAATATTTCTATTCCTTGATTTATAAATAAATTTATTAAATATGGATGAAATATATTGTATTTTATATTATATTTTTTATAATAATCAATATTATAATAACATGATTTCGATAATATTATATCTAATGATAATCCAGCATTTTCTATTACTAATATATTATATATTTTATTAATTTTATAATCATAAAATTTTGGTACATAATAATTATTATTTAATATTTTATATATTTCATATTCTTTTTCTAATGTATTATGTTTTTTATTCTTTTCTAATTTTATTACAATATTATCATTACTATTATTATAATCTATTGAATTATATACACTACCAAATGAACCTGATTGAAGTTTTTTATATATTAAATAATTCATTCATTTAAAATATATATAATGTATAAATATTATATATTTGATTTATTAACATATTTTATTTTGATAATGTATTTAAATCATAAACATTATAATCTTTTTTATTTATAGTTATTTCATCTATTTTTAAATATTTTTTAAATGAATAATTACTTTTTGTATTATTCTTTTTAACTAAACTTATTAATTTTTTATTAAAATATTTTTTATTTAATTTTATTAATTTATTTATTAATAATTTACTATATCCTTTACCTTGTTCGGTTGATTTTATTAATATTGCTATTTGTAAATAATTTGTATATTTATTTAATCCTGGATGAATATATCCTAATCCTATTAATTTATTATTTATAAATAATACAGTAAATATATAATTTGATGATTTATATTTATTATCATAATCTTTTTTACTAAATATAATTATATTATTTAATTTATCTTTTGTCCATTTTTCTCCATTTCCTAAATATTTCATATCTTCACTTTGAACTAATTGATATAATTCATCTAATTCTTTTTTTGTTAATTTATGAATATATTTAAATCTTCTCATTATTTTATCTTTTTTTATCTTTTATTATATATTTATAATATATAATATTATATAATGAGTTTTATTACTAATCCTAATAATCTTTATTATACTACAGATAATAATTTACTTGTTTTAAATGAAACAGATGAAAGATTAAAGAATATTATTAATAATAATAGTTTATTACATAGAATTTTTAATTTTATTTCTGAACATTTTATCGTTTTAATTATTTGTTTTATTATTATTTTACTAAGTATTTTATATTATTATAATAAATATCATAAAGAAGATTTTAATAATATTAATAATAACAATAATAATATTCCTTCTACTTTTTATTCTGATACACAAGATGCAGAAGAAGATATGGCTAATAATTATAATCGACCTACTTTTAACCCTTTACATCCTTTAGATAATAATCAAAATTATAATCATTTTACAGGAAACGATCCATTGTTTAATGGTGTATATAATAATAATGTTCATGATAGACATTATAAACCAATGGATGGATTATTAGATAATAGTATGATTTTAGATGATTATCCTTATGCTGATATTAATAATAATATTTTTAATCATAAACCAATTATTAATACTAATCCTTCTTATTTTAATGCTAATTCATTATTACCTATTTCTGATAACAATTATAAAGATTATAGAAAAATTAATGAAGAAAATATTAATGGTAAAATTACAATGACTTTTAAACCAGTTAAATAAATAAATTATTTCTTACATATAAATAATTTTCAAAATATAAATATTCTATATTATTATCTATTATTATATCAAAATTTTTATATGTATTAAAAGTATTTGTATAATGTTTATATTTTATATAATATATATCATTATATAATATATTATCATTATCTATTATTATAAATCTTGGAGATTTTTGTAATTTTATTTCTGTATTATCTAAAATTATTTCAATCTTAGGTATTTGTTGTCTATCTATATTAATTATATTCATATTATTATTAATTTATTTATTTAATATAAAATAATATTTAATAATTCAATTTTTATTATTTAAAAATAATAAAAGTTTATTTAATTATAAATAAATTATTATCATTAAAATAATATTTAATTTTATTATTTACTTTTATTAACTTAAAATCATTTTTATTAAAATTTTCATATTCATTTTTATTTATAAATTTTATATTTATTTGTTTATTATCTAATAATTTTAAAATTAAATTTATTATATTAAAATTATATTTATTAATATATAAGCTTAATATATTAAAATTAATATTTTTTATTTTAAATTTTAAATTATCATTATAAATTTTTATTTTATTACAATTTATATCTAAAATTTTATTACAATTAAATAATATTAATTCATTTATTTGACAATTTTTTATTATAATTTCATCATAACAATTATTTATTATTAAATTATTTATATTATTATTATTTGTTATTTGACAATATTTTACATATAAATATTTTATATTACAATTATTTCCTTTAAAACTTTTACAATATAATCTATCTATATTCATATTATCACTTAATATTACATTTTCATCTACTTTAATATATTTTAATGTTTTTATATTTTCAATATAAATATTATTAATATTATATGTAAATCCTCTTATATGATAAATTTTTTTTAACTTATTAAATTCTTTTGGAATAATAATATCTAATTCTTCAATTATTCTATCATAATTTTTCTTTTCTTTATAACTATTAATAATATCATATATATTTAATTCTTCAATATTTTTATTATAATCCATTAAAATATAATTATTTAAATTTTTATTTATAATATTATTCATTTTAAATAAAATATATATTTTATTATATATTATTTTAATAATATATAATTCATTTTTTTATTATTTTATGCTTTTTCACTTTCCCATAACGGTTTATCATTAATATCATCGTAAATAGTTCTTGTTGTTCTAATTCCATTATAATTATATGGATTAATTCTCATATGCATAAATTTATCTTCAGGATGTAAATTATCGATTGATTGTTGCATTACATTTTCTCTAACAGCATATTTATATTTCATTTCATCCAATATATCACCAGCAGAAATTAAATTACTTTTACCTAAACTATCAAATTTATAATAATTATTAATATCTTCATAATTTTTATTTAATGGTCGATTATTATCAAATCCTATAATATCAATATCATCAATCATAACTTTTTTATCATTAATAATAAATTTCATTTTTAATAACATTTTATCTCTTGTTTGTTTTCTACTTAATAATAAATATACACTATATTCTATTTCATCAGTATCAATAACTTTTTCACTTCTTAAACCATAATATTCATCTAATGTTAATTCTGTTTGACTAACTGATCTATTATATAATGATTTGGGTAATCCTAAAAATTCTTGAACTCTTTGAAATCCATCTTTATAATTTTGTTCAATTCTATTTTCCCATTTATTTTGATTAATAGAATATTTATTATTTTGACATTCTTTATTTAAATATTTTACATAATTATTTAATATACTTCCAACTTTATTAATTTCTTTTACATTTGGTATATTATTAGTTATAGTTGGTAAATTATTTTTATTAAATAATTTATTTTCCATTTTATCATGTGGTGATATATTATTATAATTATCATTAATAAAATTAATTACATCAATATAATCGGGGTGAAATCTTAAAGGTTCAAAAAGGACTTCGTCCTTTTTCAAGCTGGAGGTTTTACCTCCAGGTTCAAAATATGTTTCATTATTATTTTTATTTAATTTATATTTTTTATTCATAAATTCATCATTTTCTTCATAAACATTAAAATCTTTTATTTTATCTTTATCATCTTCTTCATCATCTGTTAAATCAATATCATCATCATTAAATAATAAATCTTTTATATCACTTAATGAAAAGTTTTCTCGTTTTAATAAACAACAAATAATTAATAATATAATTATAATGATAAGTATTATAATTAAGTTATCCATTTAAATTATCTAATTATTTATATAATAGAATAAAATAATTTATATTTTAAAATATTAATTATATTCTATATTTATTTATTAAAAAAATGAATTATTATTTATTAAATAGTATTATAAATAATTTTATAAAAATAATATGTCTAATAAATTTGTAGATAATTTTTTTGATAAATATAATATTGATATTTATGATTTTAAAAATTATAAAATTAAATATATTATATATTTAAAATATTTATCTGAAGATATTTTAAAACAAATATTTGATGAATATATAAAAATTATTAATAATAATAAAGAAATAACACAAGAAATAACAAATAATATAATTAATAAAATAAAAAAATATATAAAAGAAGATAATTATAAATTTATAAATATATATTCTGATTTAAAATTATTTGAAAAATTAACTGGAGAAGATATAAATTATACAAAGGATTTACTTAATATGTATAATGGAAATAAATATAATTTTTATAATATAACATTTGTTCAATTATGGGATATTATTGGATTTATAAATAGTGAGTTAATTATGAATGAATATTATAAAGATTATGATTATATGTATAATATTGAAAAAATTAATTCATATATTAATTTTATTTTAAATAATAATGAAAAAAAATATTTAAAAGAACATAATGAAGATGATAATATTATTAAAAAATTTAATATAATGAAAATTAATTATAAAAATACTCTTAATTTATTACAAGATGTTAGTAATAATATTAAAAGAAATAAAAAATGTCCATATAATTATTATAATGAATATATTATAACCCCATTAACTAATAACTTTGAATTAGTTATTAATGAATTATATAAATCAATAAAAGAATTACAAGAAGAAAATAAATTATTAAAAGAAGAATTAAATAAAAAATAATTTTTTTATTAATATATTATATTATTTTTATTATAATTAATTATAATAAATAAAAAAAATATAATTTTATTAATCACTATTATAAGCAAAGTTTTCATCATCTTCATCATCTGATATTACTTCTCCATTTTCATCTACATCTCTAAAATTATCTATATCAAATCCTCCATTTTCTTCTAAATCATCTTCTGATGAACTTGAACTATCATCACTATCTGATATAGTTTCTATATCATAAGTCATATATTCATTATAAGTAGGTGAAGCATATAAAACATTACCAAATACAATTAATGAAATATCATTAAAATTTTGATAATTATTAAGATATTCATAAGTAAATAATTTAATAATAATTTTAGTCATTAAAGAATCAGAATTAATAATATCATTTAATCTTTTTAATAAATAAATCATTGAAAAATTATAAAACATATTAAAATTCATTTTATTAAATAATTGTAATGATGATAAATAATCTTTTTCATCAAATTCTTTTATTGAATTTAATGTTAATAAATAAACATATTTTAATGCATCTTTCCATTTATTATCAATAATAAATTTATTATATTTTCCATCATATAATTTAACTAATTCATTAATATAATTATTATTACTATTTATTACATCATCAATTGTTTTTTCTTTATTTTCTTTTTTATCTCTTTTATCTTCTTTATCTTCTTTATTATCTTTATTATTTATTTTATTAATAATAATATTAATTTTATTTAAGAAATTACAAATATTATTATAAAAAGTATTTAATATATCTTCATTTGAAATATAAATAAAATTATTATTATCAACATATTTAGGAATAAAGAAATAATTTATAAAATCTTTTAATGAATAATTAATTTTACATCTACAATTAATCATTGAATTATATTTAACAAAATTTTTATTTAATACTTTATAACCATATAATGATAATGTATCTTCTTTATAATAAATAATTGTATCTTTTTGTTTATAATATAATACTTTAATATTATTTAACTCAGTATGTTTAATATCATCTTCATCAATAATTAATGGTTTATCTAATTTAGAACCATTATGATCATATAAAAATGTATAACTTGTTTTATCAATATTAATAATAATATTATTTTCTTCTATAACATCATAATATTTTTTAACTTTATTAATAAATGATTTTAATTCATCATTTAAAATTTTATCATTTATTAATTTATCATTAATAAATTTTTCATTTAATATTGTAGGTTCTTCTTTTTCTTTTTCTTCAAGTATTTTATTATTATAATAATTCTTTTTTAATTCTTTTAAATTTTTTTCATTCATTTTATCACCTTCAACATATCCACATAATGTACATTTTCTTTTTTCATTAAATGTATGTGCTAATCCATTTGGACAGAATTTTAATGATATTTTATTTAAATAAAATTTTTCTACACTATCTTTTATATTATTATAAGTTAATTTCTTTAATTCATCATAATCTATATTACATTTCTTACATTTTAATCCTTTTGTTGTTTTATCTTTTCCATCCCAATCATGTGCATTACCATCTTTACAAGTTGTATATTTATTAAATTCTAATTCATTATAAATTAATTTATTTTTTAATATACTATTATTTAATAATACATTATTAAATTTTGGTAATGTAATAAAACAATCTAATTCTTCTAAATCTTTAAAATAATTAACTTTATTATAATTAATATCAATACCTAATTTTATTCCATTATTACTATATTCTGCAACATCAATAACTTTATCTTTATTATATCTTAAATTAGGTATTAATGAAGTATCATTAAAAGTATTAATTAATCTATTATTAAATCTTAAATAAAATTTTTGATAAAAATTAAATATATCACTATTTAAATCAACCTCTTTATCATTTATATTTAAAAATGCTAATATAATTGTATTTAATATATCAATCATTGTAATCATACATTTAATAATTAATGTAATCTTTTCTTTTGTATTTAATTCTTTTGTTAGATTATTTAATTTATATCTATTATAATGAACTAAATTATATGAAAAATTATAAATAATATAACATAAAATAGGATATTTTGTTATTTCTACAATATTATCTTTATCAAATTGTATTTTAACATTATTTAACATTTTATAAAATAATTTTTCAAATATATCATAATTACAATCTTTATTCATTGATAAATTTAATATTTGGTCTTGACTTAATTCATTTAATAATGTTATACAAATATATAATGATGCGTTATTTTGTTTAATTGTTTTATGAATATCTTTAAATTCTGTATGTGTATCATATAATTCATTATTAAATGGAAAAATAAAGAAATCTGATAAATTAGAATTAATATTATATTTTTCTTCTTTTATTTTATTATATTCATTATAATCATTTTTCCATAATAATAAATTATAATTAATAATATCAATTATATTTTTTGTTAATTGATTAATTCCTTCTCTTTGTTTTTTATTTATATCTTGATATTCATATATATTAAATATTTTAGAATAATTAATTAATCTTGACATAATACCATTAATAATACCATAAACACCTTTATACATTGAATATTTAGGATTATCTTCAATTCTTCCAATTGATATATTAATATTTGTTGCAATAAATGAATCATTTGATTTCATTGTTTCTTGAACATAATTTGTAATATCTAATTTATCTCCACAATTAATACAAATATATTCATTATGTGCATTTTTAGTTACAAATTGTTTCATAAAATTATTTAATAATTTCTCATAATTATTATTTTTAACTTTATATGCTAAATTTAATTCATCCCAAGATATATAATGCTGACAAATACAATCATTTAATAATTCATTATTAGTTGATATAAAATCTTTATCTAATTCAATATTTAATATTTTATTTTGTTTATCTTCTTTTATTTCTGGTAATTTAAATATATCTTCATAACCATATAATTTTTCATATTTTTCATCTTTATTATCTTTTTCTAATTTTTTATTATATTCTAATAAATATTTATAAATTACTTCTTGAATATGTATATCCCATTTTGATTTATAATTTGTTATTGTATCATCCATTGTATATAATTCTTTATTTTTACTTTTATTATTAAATCCTTTTAATTTATCAAATTGATTATTTATTAATTCTAATAATTCATCATAATTATTTATTTTTTTTAATTTATCATTTATTATATTAATATTTATTGTTATAACATCATCAAATAATTGTTCAGTTATTGCTTTACATAATAAATTATTGTTTTCAAAATTATTAAATGATTTTAATCTTTTTTTATCTTCTTCACTAAATAACCAATATCCACTTATAACTTCTTTATCTTTTAATTTATTTTCTATTTGATCTAAAAATTCATTATATGAATATTCTTTTAAATCATTATATTTAATAACATCTTTATTAGTTATAAAATATCCAACAATATTAGTTGAATAATTAAATATTGTTTTCATTTCTACATTATTATTTTTATTTACATAATTATTATCTTTATTAATTATTGAACAATATCTTAAATTAGTTAATGAATTATTTGTATAATAATTAAAATAATATTCGCTATTAATATTAAAATATGGATTATTTTGATGTTCTTTTAATGTTTGTAATTGATTTAATATAATTGGATCATTTGTATATTTATTTTCTTCTAATATTAAATCATTTTCTTCATCATTATAATAAAATCCATTTTTATATTTTAACATATCAGGAATATTTTTACTTATTCCTTCTTTTTCCATATCATTTATTGTTTGATTTATTATATCCATAATATAAAATAATTTTTGTTCACTATCTTTTTTCATTTTATTATCTTTTTGAACTTTATATTGATAATTACTATTATTATACCACATTATATCATTACTAATTGGAATAATAATATGACTATTTAATAATATATCTATTTTTTCATCATAATCAGATTGTTTAACAGTATTAATATCTTTTAATATATTATAAAAAATATCAGATGATTGTTTATCATTTTTGAATAATGATTCAATATTTAATAAATCTAATGAATTAGATGATGGATAATAAATAGTTTTAATAATTTTATTTGAATTATTAAATAATTCTTCATTTAACATATTAATTATTGTTGTTCTATCTGATACATAATATTCATAAATTAATTTTTCTAATACTTCATCTTTTGATTTATTTAATAAATTATATAAATCATCATTATATTTATAATCTTTTTCTTTTAATTTATTAAAAATACTTTGATATTCTGAATAACTATTATTTGTTTTATCTTCTATTGTTTCTTTTTTATTATATAATGCATTACCAATTAAAACATATTTTTCTATAATTTTTAAACTTTCTCCTTTATTATTTTCATCAGTATAAATATCTTCAATTCTTACTTTAACTTTTGATTGTTTTTTTGATTGTTTCATACATTCATTAATAATTAAATCAAAATTATTAATATAAATAAATATATTATTTTTTTCTTCTTTTTCTTTTATTTTATCTTCTTCTAATTTATCTTTTTCTAATTTATCTTTTTCTAATTTATCTTCTTTTAATTTATTTTCTTTTTTAAGTTTATTTATATTTTTTTCTTTTATTTTACCTCCAAACATAATAAAAATAATCTAATAATTATATATAATTATTATATAAAAATTTATTAAATATAGTTCTTATAAAAATTATATATTATTTTTTATTATGAATTTTACAAAAGAATCTGCACCAGAAACTTATAAATTAATTGAAGATATAGGATATATAATTAAAGAATTATCCGATAATAAATTAAAATTATTAAAAAAAAAAGATTATGAAAAATTTAAAGATATTGTTTTTGAAAGAGAAGATTTTCATGATTTTATTGAAAAATATTTTAATGTTTTTATGATTTTAATTTCTAAAGAAAAAATCCCTTTTGATATGTTAAATAAATTAATTTTAATGAAAGGTATGATTGAATCAGGACAAATAACACAAGATAAAGCAGATAAAGAAATTTATGAATTAATGAATGATAAATATATTTATTCATTATATGGTTCTAAAGAAAATTTTGAAAATCATATTAAAAATATATCTAATAATAAGTAAATTTTTTATTTAAATAAAAAATTTAAATAAAATAAAAAAAGTTAATCAAAAAGTTTTATTTATTTTTTTATTTATTTTTTCATTTGTTTATTTCTATCATTTCTAATTTGTTTATTAAATGAAGTATTTTTATTTTTATTTGTATTATTTTTATTAAATCCATTTTGATTATATTTTTTATTATAATTATTTCTTGCATTAGGTTTCTTAAATTGTGCTGGAATTTTATTTTTAGGTTTATTTTTATTTAATTTACTTTTAATTTGTTTTTTCATAATATGCATTGGATATTGAATATAATTATATGAATTACATTCTTTACCTCTAATTTCATATTGTAATTTGGTTACAGTTTTATAATCTAATAATAATTCTTTAATACAATGAATATTATAAGTTAACAAATAATTATAAATAATATCTTGATTAATAAAAATTTTATCATTACTTTTATTTTCTGTTAACATTTTTTGATATACTCCATGAATTAAATATTTAATTGTTTTATATGAATCTGGTAAATCTTTATATTTATCATTTTCTTTTAAAAATGTAAAATATACATCTCTAATTAAAAATGCTAAATTTTTCATATTATAATGAATATTAATCATTGCAGTTTTTAATTGTTCATCAGTAAAATATTTTTTAATTAAATTATCAATAATATCTTTATCATTTGTTAAATCATAATATGTATTTTCAAATACTTTTTCTTTATTTAATTTTTGAATTAATAATTTTGGTTCAATTGATAATTCTTTACATTTATCTAAAATATATTTTAAATGTAATATATCATATTTGGGATATTGAATAGTTTGTTTATATGCTGGATGATGATATAAATATTCATATAATGGTGTATGTATTTTACCAATTGCAGGAATATTATTAATATAAAATTCAAATATTTTACCTTCTCTTTGTAAATAGATATTATCATTTTTTTCTACATAATTATTTAATTGTTTATGATATTTATTAATTACATTAATAATATCATCATTTGTTTTATAATCAATATTAATTTTATACATATCTTCATCACTAATAAATATATCTTCAATTTTATCATTTAATATTTTAGATTTATCTTCAACAACTTTTAAAGTATCTTTTTCACTAATATATAATAAATCTAATGATTTATTATCTTTAAAAATTGGTCCTCCAATATTTCTATTATTTTCATTATGAATTAAATTAATATTATAAACATAATTTGTATCAAAATCATCTAATGATACTTCAAATTCTTTTAGAATTTCATTTAACATTTCAAAATGGGTTTTTGTATCATTCCATTTTGATTCATTTGCATCTAAACATTTTTTAGTTGTTATAAACCATTTATCATTATGATAAAATATTGTTAATTGTGTTCCTTCAAAACATTCTCTTACAATTACTTTATCAAATTTATTATTATTAATATATGTAATAATATTATCTTTACCAGAAATTACTTGACTATATTGTGAAGCAATTGGTTTTAATGTTTTCATATCAAAAATAATATTTTTATATTGATAATCACTACAATTATCAATAAATTTATTACTATAAATTAAAATAATATTTTCTTCATCATCTTTTTTCCAACTAATATCAATAAATTTATGTATTTCATCTTGCCAATATTTATCTAATTTACTAATAAAATCTTCTATATTATATTTATTAATTGGTTTTTCTTCTATATTTTCTTCTTTTTTAATAAGTTTTTTATTATTATTCATTACTTTAGACATGATTATAATAAATGATATAAAATGATATAAAACGATAAAAAATTATAATATAATATAATAAAATATAAAAAATCAATTTTTTTATTTTATTAATTTATTAATATCATTAAAATTATTATGAGAATTTAAATATTCCATTATTTTATTTAATTCTATATTTGAATTTAAAATAATATTAATAAAATTACTTATATCATTATTATTTACTTTTATATTTGTTTTAATAAATGTATTATATAAAAATAAATTTAATTCATTTGAATTAAAATATTGTTCTTTATATTTTTTTAATGTACAATATAATAATTGTATTATAATAATAGGTTGATTGAATGCTAATTGTAAATTATCAAATGAAATTAAATATAAAAAATCAAAATATGATTGAATATTAAATATATTTAATAATAAATCCATTTATTATTTATATTATAATATTATATAATTATTTTAAAAATGGATTATCAAAATAATAATATAAATAAAATAAAAGAAATATGTATAAATACAATTAGAAAATTATTTCCTAATATAAGTGATGTTAATAATATTTTATTAAATAAATATATTAAAATTATGATACAAATTTATACAAATATTTTAAAATATGATTTATATAATGAAAATTTATCAATTAATAATATTAATCAAGATGAAATATTTAATATTTATGTAGAATGTTTATTATTAATGTTTCCTTATGTTAATACCGATTTAAAAATTTTAAATAAAATAACTAATTTAAATGATTTAGTTAATTCTAATAAATATAATAAATATATTTATGATCATACAATTATTAATAATAAATATAATGTATCTTTAAATAATTCTTTTGAAACTGTTTTTAATAATAATTATAAATTATTAAAAAATGCTATTATGGTTGTAAAAGATAGATTTTATCCTAATTGGTTTAATATTTGTCCTATTGTTATTGATAATTTTGATAATAATGATTTATTGAATAATACATTAAATTCTTATAATAATGTAGATAATTTTAAAGATATAAAAAATGGAACATATAAAAATTCACATAATATATTATCTTGTCCAACATTATTTGATACATTATATTATTTATTAAATAATTGTATTAAAAATTATAAATGTCCAATTAATAATGATAAATTTTTTAATAATGATGAAGGAAAAGGATTACAAAATAATATTAATGAAATTAGAAGTTTATTTTATGATGGAGATAATAATTTATATAATCATTTATGGATTTATACAAATAAACATAATCAAGAAACTATATTTGATAATTTTGTAGGTAAATATAAATATATAAAAAAATATTTAATAAGATTAGTAATATTTTATTTATATCATACAGGAACATTAAATGAAGTAATAAGAAATGAATTTAATGCTGATAAAATTAAAGATATAATTAAAGATAGAAATTTTAGAAAAAGTAATTTATATAATGATTATAGACAATATTTATTAGATGAATTAACTAATAAATATGATGAAACATATCATTATATGAATAATAAAACACAAAGAGAAATTAAAGAAGATATAAAAAAAACATTTGAATATAATATACAAAAACAAACAGAAGAATTAATAAATAAAGGTAGAAATAATAATGAAATTAAAAAAATAATTGAAAAATATAAAGAAGATTATGTTGATAATTTAAAAAAACATTATCAAGTTGGAACTGATGGAACAATATATGGTTTACATTGGATTTCTCAATTAAAAGTATTTTATCATTATTTATATAATAAAGTTATGTTTATTACTGGTGGAACTGGTGTTGGTAAATCTACTCAAATTCCTAAATTAATTTGTTATGCAACTAAAGCATTTTCTTATTTAACTAATGGAAAAACAATATGTACACAACCTAGAATTAGACCAACAACTGATAATATGAAATATATATCACAAATGACTGGTATAATACAAAAAGTAGATAAATATGATGAAAATATGCAATATGCAACTGGACAACATAATAAATGGCGTCATTATAATATAACATCAACATTATTTAGAATGGAAACAGATGGAATATTAAAAGCATCAATATTTTCAAATGCAAATTTAAAAATACCATTAAATGATTTAACGAATGAATTAAAAAATTCAAGAGATAAAAAAGGTAATATAAAAAAAGGTGAATATGATAAATATAAAGAATTATATCATACAATTAGTGGAATTCAATATAATGAAATTAATGATAATAATAAAACTGAATTAGAAAATATTGTTGAAAATATTAAATTAATAAAAGAATCTATATGTTGTTATGATGAAAATTTAGATACAAACCAAAATATGTTAATAAATAATATTATTATTGATGAAGCACATGAACATAATAAAAATATGGATTATTTATTTACAGTTATAAGGAGTTTATTATTAGAAACAAATGTAAAACTTTTTATTATTACTGCAACTATGGATAATGATGAACATATATTTAGAAATTATTATAATGTTGTATCAGATTTAGATTTATTTAATAATAATGATTATAATGCATATTATTTAGATAGAAGAATAAATATATCAGAAATAGGAAAAGATACAACATTTGAAATAAAAGATTATTATTATAATGAAATAAATTCAGAAAAAGATTTAATAAATCATAGTGAAGATAATAAAAATAAATTAATTATAAATAATATTAAAAAATTTACTAAATATAAAGATATTTTAGTTTTTAAAGCTGGACAAAATGAAATTATAAATTGTGTTAAAACATTAAATAAAGAATTTAAAAATATGATTGCATTACCTTATTATGCTTCAATGAATGAAGATTTAAAAAATTTTATTGAAAATGATTATAGAAATAAAACTATTAAATTATCTAAAACTGAATTATTAAATGATAATTTTAATTGGAATAATTTTATTAATAATCCTGATAGTAAACCATATGAACATTATATTATTGTTGCTACTAATATTGCTGAAGCTTCTATTACAATTGATACATTAACACATTTAATAGATGATGGATTACAAAAAACAAGTTATTTTGATTATACTACATTAAATGATGAAATTAGAAAAGTTCCTATATCTGAAAGTTCTAGAAGACAAAGAAAAGGTAGAGTTGGTAGAACACAAGAAGGTTATGCTTATTATTTATATGCTGAAGGATTATTAGAAAAAATAAGTAATAAACCAAATTATGAAATAACACGATCAGATAATAGAGAATTTATTTTTAATTGTTTATTTACTGATAATATTGAATATCAACCTATACAACATAAAAATTATAATTTTGAATTAGAAACAAAAAGACATAATACATTATTAGATATATTAAAATTAAATTCTATTAAAAATAATGAAAATATTATTAATTTTGATTCAAATTTATTATTTGATTATGAAGGAACATTTTATATTTTTAGTCCTAATGAAGAAAATGCTGAAAGAAATAATATTTTAGAATATCCTTATAGAAATTTCAATAAAATTAATAAATATAAATTTATTGATTTAAAAAATATTATGCAATCTTATATTGATTATGGATTAATAAAATATGAAAATAATAATTTATTAAAAACCAATATGGGAAATATATTTAATGTATTATGTATTAATTTTGAAGGTAATTTAAATAATCAAGATATTATTTTATTATTGAATAGTTATTTATTTAATATTACAGAATTATCAATTGATTTTATTAGTATTATTAAAAATATTAATTTATTAAGTAATTGTTATAAAGATTTTATTGATATTAATAATAAAACAAGTTCAGATATTTTATTTATTTATAATATTGTCAATAAATTTAATAATATAATTTATAAACATTATAATAATAACAATAATTATTTATTTGAAGGTTTATTTATTAAAGAATTTAATAAAATAAAAAATGATATTAAAGATAAAGATTTTTTAAATAAAATTGTTAATAATATTGATGAATTTATTACTAATAATAGATTTATTAAAAATATTATTAAACAATATGGAGAAGAATTTAATAAATTTTATGTTGAATATATTAAATTAAAAAATAAAATTTCTATTTCTTTAATTAAATCTTTTCATTATTTAAATATTAATAATAAATTTATTATTGATGATTTATTTAATACTATACCTAATGATCATGTTAAAAAAACATTTATTGATTTTTATAATAAAATTAATTTTAATATTAATGATTTAAAAATAAATCATTTAAAATTTAATAATATTAATAGATTAAATGATTATAATAAATTAAATTATTTGTTAATGTTATCTTATTATAATAATATCTTTATTCAAATTCCTAAAGAAATTATTATTGATATACCTAATTTTGGTAAAGTTATTAATAGTAATTATTTATTTATGAATTTATTAACTTTAAAAGTTTTACCTATAGATATGATTGATATAAAACTTAATGATGGATCACATTATAAATATATTAAATCAAATTGTAGGTTGATTATTAT
>Ga0247611_10005081_pt1 | contig 17776 bp, 31 predicted proteins | sample 177DNAGHGhighgp2_FD_192422 | JGI IMG/M metagenome (GOLD analysis project Ga0247611, IMG submission 192422) | Sheep rumen microbial communities from Palmerston North, Manawatu-Wanganui, New Zealand - 1770 DNA GHGhigh gp2 | ecosystem: Host-associated > Mammals > Digestive system > Stomach > Rumen... | reverse complement strand
ATAAATACAAGTACCTATGGCAAAATTAGGGATTTCATAATCATTTATATATAACATTAAATGATCTTCCCATATATAGCCTCTAATAGTATTTAACCAATAAATCTTTTGATTAGATAGTATTTCTGCAAAGTTTTTATCTTTTAAATTTGTATTAACTACCAGAGTAGCAAGCCCAGAGTCTGGATCCACATATATTGGTTTTCTCTTTTGTAAAAATTCTTGTTCAGTCATAATTACATTCAGGTTCATGTGGATCTACTCTACAATCTCTATCTGCACAATAATGATAAGGTATTCCTTTAGAGTCCTTTTCCATTTTATGGAATCCACATCCAAAACAATTTCTCATTTTCATAGTACTAACTCACCACTTCTGAATAAATCTTCCTGGAGTTGATATCCAAGTAAGAACCATACTTTATCTTCAATCTTTTTAAGGCATATCTCTTTACCTATTTCTTCGTCATAGTTAGCAGGATCTACACAAGTTGTAGACTCTCTAAGAGTAAAACCATTTTTCATACGGACTGTTACATATGTACAAGGCTTACCAAAATCTTGAAGAGTTCTCACTATTACATCTTGCATATTTTCTTTTACTTGTTTAATAGTTACTGTATTTTTCACCATATTGTAAACCAATTACCAACATAAGAAAAGCTGTATCTACCATTAGTACTATCTATCCTTATATTAGAATCTAATAAATCTTTTAAGAGATGGCTTAATAATGAAGGATCAACAGGACCAAACATAATTATATTGCCTGTAGGTCCAGCACATATCGGGAGGACATTCTCTACTATTTTCTTAAAATTTTCCATCATTTGGTTGTAGACAAGTTAAACCCATATCTCTATACATCTTAACTACTTTAGTAGAGTCATCAAGTACAAAGTCTACATAATACTTTCCTTGTATATTTTGCTCAAATAGTTCTTTCTTAGATGCGTCTCCTCTCTTACGAGAACCTAATGGACGAAGAATAAGAGCATCAAGATGTATTCCTACGTTTTCACATTGTTTAATAGTACAGGCCCTTATTTGAGCTTTGTCTTCTCTTCCACTAAGTCCTATTATAAAATTACCAGTAGCTTGATATGCTTTTACAAGTGTAATAGTAGGCCAAATAGGCTCATCCTTTAGAATATCAGTTGGTTCTAAATCATCTCCATAGAAAGGACGTCCATTTGTATTTAAAAAGAGAGTAGCATCCATATCTACAAGAATACAATGAGGAAGATTAGGATTCTGTTTCATCTCCTTCTCTTTCATTTTCTTGATACTTTCTTGTATTATGTAGTTTCTATAGGTATTCCAGGTTCGCTTAATGACAACCTCACCAATAGGATTGGGTCTAGCTTTATCTCGTCTGATACACTCTTCAACAGGAGTATCGAAAAGCATTCGTTCGAAATCATAACCATACTGTTTTGCCCATTTTTCATAACTAGCAATAGTTTTAGGATTAAGATTCATATTATCTATAATAATGTCATAACCTTTAGATACTGCTTTAGTTAAGAAAGCTTCTTCAAGAGATTTTAACATTCCTTCTCTTGATGGTACCCAGTAGGTTCCCATCATATTACGAAGGTCATCATAATTAAGTCTTACTCTGTGCTCTGGATCTTCTGCTGCCCATTTCTTAGCATAGGTACTTTTTCCAGAACCCTGTATTCCTTGACATAGAATTAATTTACTCATCTGTCTCTAAATAATTATTAGCACATTCTAGAATGTCATCCCAATTAAGGCCATCACCGAATCCCATATTACATAATCCTAAATCTTGAAGAACTTTGTATTGTTCATCTGTCAGCTCTCTAGCTTTATTAAGACATCCTATGAGATCATACTTATTTAACTCTAGCGATTCATTAGTTCCAAAATAGAACTCTTCATAATCCCAATTAGTCTTACCTATAATATTCTTTGCTGACTCTAATTCATCTTCTGACATTACTTGATGAAAGTAAACATTAAATTCATCGGCATAATTTCCATTATATGCTACTAGGTAGTATTTCATGATTATAGTAAAGTAAAGTAAATGCGTTACGCTTTATCTCACAATCTTCAAAGTTAAACTCTCTATGGTCAAATCGACTTGTAATCAATCTTCATTACTTGATATCAATACCAGTATCAGCCTTATATTCAGCATTATTAGCAGTAATCTCTGCAGATAGGAAGCTATCCATTGTAACTCCCTTCAATTGAGCATCTCCTGCCGTATTACGATAACAAGAAACTACAGTATTTATAGTATCATATGAATTGCCAATTTTTCCACGAGTAGTAGCAAATTTACGACTGATCCCGATTCTATCAGCATCGTTTGTATTAGAAATATCAGTTCCTATATACAAGAATGACCAATTATACTTAGTTTCTTGATGCTTAATCATTTCACGAACCTTAGATGGTTGATACTCACGCGAAGAATTTTCCTCTCCGTCAGTCATAATAACAATAAGATTTTTTTCTGGACGTTGACTTTCATCCATATCATTAAGAACTTCTCCTATTTTATCAATAGCAGTTCCAATTCCGTCATACATAGCTGTACAGCCAGATGGATTATAACAAAGTTCATTATGAACAGTATCTATATCTCTCATTATAAAGTCAGCAGGCTTAACAGTAGTAGCAAATCTAAATATAGAAATTGCACAAGTTCCATTTTCATTAGTTCGCTGTTCGTCTATAATTTTTCTAAAACCTTCTTTTACATCATTTACTGATAAGTACATTGATGAACTTTCATCAATAATAAAACATACATGAATAAAATTACTTTTCATTTCTTTCGTCGTAAACAATTTCCAAACAATTAATATCTCCTCCTGGAGCATTCATTTCTATCTCTTCATCAGTTGCTTCTTCTGCATAAATATTACAATCGCATCTCCAATCTTCCCAGGCTTGATCCCATGCTTCATCACTTTCTTCTTCAGAATTAAATTCTTCATCGTCTATATTTAAAAGATAAGAATAATTATCCCATAAATCTTGGATTATTCCATCTTCTACTTCAGACCGTTCCAATGGATCTTCCTTAGAATAAGCAATGTAATGTGTTTCTGTTCCACAAAATGGAGCTTCAGCGGTTATTAACCATTGTTTTATCATTTAAGGAGTTTTTTAACATTAGGTTCTATAATCTTTAGAGCTTTTTCTTTTATTTGTCTTACTCTTTCACTAGTAATTCCAAATTTTTCGCCTATCTCTGTAAGAGTTAATTCTCTAACTCCAAGACCAAAGTACATTCTTATTATATCATTAGACCGTGGACCAAGAGGCGACAATATCATAGCAATATCAGATTCCTTTGATTCTTTTATAAGAGCCTCATCAGCTTTGGGACTATTTTGATTTGGAATTATATCTATGTAAGTTCCTTCTTCTTCGTCTTTAAATGGAGAATCTACAGATACAAGTTTAGCAGACATATTTAATATAGAATATATCTTATCGGAAGGAACCCCAGTTATATCTTCTAGTTCCTTAAGAGATGGATCTCTTTCATTTTTACCTGCAAATTCTGCTGTAGCTTTACGTATTTTATTTAATAAAGTTACCTGATTAAGAGGTAATCTAATAGTTCTAGATTTATCAGAAAGGGCTTGTAATATAGATTGTCTAATCCACCATACAGCATAAGAAATAAACTTAAAACCTTTATCTGGATCAAATTTCTCTGCTGCTTTAATAAGGCCTATATTTCCTTCAGCTATTAAGTCTTCAAGATCAAGACCTTGTCCTTGATATTGTTTAGCTACAGATACTACGAATCTGGTATTAGCTGAAATAAGCCTATCTTTGGCTTTCTTATCCCCTTCCTTTGCTCTTATTGCTATTTGTTTCTCTTCATCAGGTGTTAGCATTTTAATATGGCTAATATCCTTAAGATAAAGATTTACAGAATCTCTATCTCTATTAGTTATACTTTGCTTAATTGTAAATGCTTTCACGAATTATCCTCAATATTAGATTCACCTGCCAGAGCAGCATCTTGTTCTAGACCTAAAAACTTAAAGCATTTTAATTTAAAAGCTTCACTTTTCATATTCTCTATCTTAATAACAAGACCCTCATGTGGAACTGAATTATTACACTCTGGAGAGTTTTGTTCCATGTTGAAACTCTTGTCGTTAGCAAGCATCTGTAAAAAGTTATCACTCCAATGTTCATCTACTTCTAATTCTGGATATAAGCCAAAAGCATACCCATAGTAATATTCTATTGCACAAAGTAAGTTTCTTTGTTTACACCAAGTTTGTACTTCATGTGCAGAGAACTCATGCACTTGTCCGTCTATATTAGTAAGTGTAATACGATATACAAGTACTTTAAAGTTCCTTCCTTGCTTATACTGTACTACTGTTTCTCCTGTAGCTGGATCTGTAACTTGAGTAGGAGGTTCACATCCATAATCATAGTTCTTTTGAATCCAACCTCCATTTGGAAGATAACCTACTATCTCATAATAAATAGTCATTCCCTTAATAAGGAAAGGCTTTATAAAATCATCAGCATATTTCCATACATCACATCCATAATAACCATTTGTTACTCCTTGATTATAATATCTGTTCTTTATAACAGTGCGAGACGAATAGATATAATCGTATATATCGAAGGGATTCTTTGTAAGCCACTTAGCAATTTTCTCTTTCCAGTTAAGCTTTCTATGACATAGTACATAAGCAGATATACCAGAAGTACCATGCCACTTAGAAGATATATGAATAATATCATCAGGCTTGATAACGTGAGGACACTTTTTGATAAGAGTTGTATCATAGTGGAATCGGAATTGTTCGTCAATAATTTTATCAAGTCCTTTCTTTTTCTTTCTTTCTTTAGAAGAACCTGAAGTTCCAGGAAGTTTTTGAACAGGAGCAACATACTTTTTAGAAATCCAGAAAGCTTTACCGTCGTGTTCGACTTCATCAAACTCTGTATTAGGAGTAACCTCTTTTAATTCTGCATTTACAGAATCTACTATAAAGTTTTGTAAGTCTATTATAGGCATTAAGAAACCTTCAGACTTTACTCCTCTTAAATTGATAGCTTTAACAATTCCTTTATCTTCAAAGTATCCAGTTTTCTCTGGATCCTTATTCTTTTCTTTGTTTCTATATAAATTAAGATACTGTAATAGTTGTGGATTTATTTGTGAAAGAACTGGAAAATATATATAAAGTCCAGGCTCACTATCTATTCCTACAGTAATTATAAATCCATCTACTACAGCACACTTTATTCTTTCTACTTTAGGATCAGGATGCTTTACAAATTCCTGAATATCTACTACTTTAGATAAGTAGTTTACGTTAGCATTTTTACTTATTTGTAACCTCATTTCTTAGATTCTAAGAATTCCATCATAAAGTTGGAAAAGCATTGGGCTTGTGCTTCATCTGTAGTACAGTCAAACATGTATTGAAATGCATGAAATAGTTCATGCCAGAATGTAGCTTCCTTCTGATTATCAGGAACCTCTACACCAGCAGAATGTCTTGCTATTTTTATAACAGAGGGTGTATAACTATAATATCCATAGATATCATCGTCCAAATTATCTACTATTTCTACATTATACTCCTGTCCTCCAATTTTAAAAGATGATGGTATTTGCATATTACATATCAGATTTATCTCTAAAACAAATTAAAGAAGGCTGAAGAGGTACTCCCGTCTTCTCATCATTACCGTTAGAGTAATAAAAGAATTTGATCTTAGCCATTTTATATTGGTACTTAGTCTTAAAGTTCTTAACGTACTCCTCTTTAATTGCTCTATCTCCCCAAGGCTTAGCTTTAAATTCTAGACCTGCAGGAGTAGTACAAGTAAAGGTCATATCTTCTGTACCTCTAAGACCAAGTTCATAATCAATAACTATAAATTCAGCATCTTTATACTTTTTAATCTTTATCATATCATTAGTACGTCCATTGGGCCTATAAACTTTAGAAGGATCTCGTATTACGACACCTTCCCATCCTTCGGCTACATATATATCGTGTAATATATTTATGTTCTTGTAGCCCGACACCTTCTGCTGTGGAACCATTTGGAATTGGAGTTCTCCTTTTTCCCATTCTCTTTCTGGATTAAATCCAAGTCCGAGTTCATATTTAATAGCTCCTAAAATTTTAAGTCGTTCTTCAAACGTTCTGCTAGTATCGACGATGTCATATATATAGTACTCTAACCAGTCACAGTCGACAGCATTTTTCTCAAGACGTGCAGCACCTGAGATTTGCTGAAGACTTTTTCCGTGTTTATATAGTTCACCGTCTAGCACTACTCCAGGATGCCGTTGGAAGAATAGATTAAGTTTTTCATTATTTATAAAGTGTAAGCAAGCACAATCATAATCTTCACCTCCTCGACTAGAAGTATGTATTTCTTTACCATTATAATAGAAAGAACAGCGTACGCCATCTATTTTTCTTGAAGCGTACCAATAAGGAACTTTATCAATAGTTTTAGGAGATATCTTATCTGCTTGTTTAGCTAACATAGGTTTAAGTACTCCATGTTGATTAGTAACAGCATCTCCAACTATTTCATTAAGTTCTTCTTCAGTATATTCTTCTAGGCTTTTAGAAAGTTCTTTATAACCTTTATCCTTGTATTCCTTCAGCTTAGACATAAATTGTAGCTCACCTTGAGCTACAAAATTACGTCCAGCCTTTCCTTCTTCTATATAGATATCTGGTTGTCTAGTATGCTTACCCCCTAATTGATAAGTTTCTCTACATATGGTATAGGATTCTTCATCATGTTCAGACCAGAGATCTATAACTCTTATTTTACCTTTACTATCTCTAGTTACTAAGGTCATAATGTATTATAATAATTTTCAAGAGTCTCTGCTAGATTAGCCCATCCAGGAATATCAGCATTGCTTTCCCAGTTAGCATTATAATAAGCATCCCATATAAGATGTTCTCTAGAATACTCTGGACATTCTAACTTTTTAAGGGCATTAGCAATATCAGTTACCCAGCATCCAGGATACTTATATTCTCTGTCAAGAATAAGTTTCTCTGCATCTTGTTGGGATTGATCCATTAATTGCATTGCTTTAGTTATATCTGGATCAGACTCTACTATAACATTGGCATCTAGGAAGTCAGAATTATCTACAAGATCAGATATATTCTCCTTTAAATATCTATATACATATCCAATAATTGCTTCGTCGGACCAATTATTCTTTTTTGCTCTAGATATTATACTATTTATCTCGTAAGGGGAGAGAACTTGACCAAGAGTAGTCCTCTTAGAGAGGACTACATCAAGGTTAACGAAAAGTCTACTTATATCTAGCATCTTCAAATTCAACATTTACATCATCATTATCAATCTCATATAAAGGTTCAAAATCTTCTCTAATAAATTCCTTCAGTTCCTTTATAATATCAAAATCTTCGAGATTACTTCTGTTCAAGAGATTATCTCCAATCCAAGATTTAAAGTCATAAGTATTGAACTTAACAACTTTGCTAACTTTGATTCTAAGTTCAATTTCATCAGGAATTTCCTCAAGTAAATTATCAATCTCAGTATCAAATTTCAGTTCCAGAGTACTTATTTCTTTGTTTATTGCTCTGGTTTCCTTTTTAGAATCAGTCTTATCAGCCTTTTCTCTCAGTTCTTGAATTTGATCATGAATTTCCTTCAGTTTTAAAATATCCATGTTCCTTTAAATATTTAGCGAATTCTTCAATACCTTCTACATTAATATCATTACCATCTTCTGTTATTACTTTATCCACTTCCTCAAAGAGCCACCAATAGACAAGATCTTGTCCCTCCTCGTTAAGTATTTGTTCAAGCCAAGCTTGGAAGATACCGTCTGCACTTTCACATAAAGGAGTTTCATAGAAATCTAGGCCCATATCATCCATATCTCTTAAGAAATTAACTCCTCTTTGATAAGTTCTTATATAATTTACAAACTCTCTTATATTCATTTAAATAAATTTAATTTGTTAATTACAAGATTATCTGGCTTCTTTGGAGTGGGAGAAACTGGAATACTGACTGGAGATTTCTTATTTATTACTTCTGCATTAAATAAGTTTTCTATATGCCCTCTAAATATACAGTCATCTTCAGATATCCATACTATTCCTATTTCTGTATCAGTTTTTAAAACAGTTATAACAAGACCTGAATATTCATCATCAGAAATAGAATCTGTTTCATCCCCAAATATTATTTTGAAGGCTTCTTTATATATTTTATTAACTTCCGATTTAAATTGTCTTCCAAAACCCCAAGGCTCCTCCCAACTATCAATTCCAAAAACGTTTAGTTTAGGCACACCTTTCATATGATCTCTTAAATATTCATATCGGGCAGTTATATACTCTTTATCACAATTTATGAAATTCATTGCTCACTAAAATATTCGTCAAAGGTTTCCTGTGCTAACTTTAATTGAATGTTGATCTGGTAAAGTTCCTGCTTAGCATTTTGTAAATTCTTTACCCATTCTACAGCATCCCAGTCTTTACTTCCAGGACGAAGTGACTCTGTAGAATCTGGAGCTAAGTCAGTAAGAGCTGCGATCTTTAACTCTACATTAGTCTTTTCTTGTTTAAGAGCATTAACTAAATTCTGTTGAGCAATTTCTGCACTTGTTGCAATCTGAGCTGCACGACGCTTCAAAGAAGCACTTGTATTATCCGAAATTAATTCCTGAAACTTTTTCATAATTATTTAATATTTGTTGAACCAAAACCACCTTTTCTATCTGTCTCATCTAATTCATCTACTTCTACCCAATTAATTTGTTCTACTTTATTGAGCACTATTTGAGCTATTCTATCTCCGAATTTTACTTCAAAGTCTTTATTTGAAGTATTAAATAGAATAACTCCTATTTCATTTCTAAAGTCAGCATCTATAGTACCAGGTGTATTAAGTACAGTAATTCCTTTCTTTAGAGCAAGTCCAGAACGAGGTCTTACTTGAATTTCGTAACCTTCTGGAATAGCTACATACATTCCCGTTGGGATAAGAACTCTTCCATGAGCAGGAACAATAGTATCAATCTTACTTCTTACATCAGCTCCAGCACTTTGTGGAGTTTCATACTTAGGCCACATAGGAGTTGGCTCAGTGGCACGTTTAATTTTTACATCAATCATAAGTTTCTTGCAAGCCTTTAATAAATTCTAAAGCCTCATCTACTACTTTATCACTGTTCTCAGAATAGAAGCATCTAAGAACTTTATCTTTATTTTTTACCATAACAAAGGGCTCTTTCTTTGCTCCCCAATCTGTCTTTAATGTATAGGCTTCTTTCTTAGTATAGGCACTATTAGAGTCAATAAACTTAAAGTAAAATTTATCTACTATGTTTGATTCAATTACTCTTCTTTCGTCTTCTAAGTTCGAAGATACAAGAATTAATTCTATCATAACTTGGATATAATATTACTTTACTAAAAGTATCATCTAAATTTACAATTGCTGTTGGTGTACTAAAATTGTCAAAATATTCCCGAATTTCAAAATCTTTAAATTTATTTAAAATTTCTTCACCTACATTAAGAGTAAATATTTTAATCATTGTAATACATAAGCATCATGTCTTGTTCTAGATAAAGCTACATACTGTAACTGTCTTTTTACTATTTCATCAGAACAAGTATTTATATTACGTAGATCAACAAAGATGTTCTCATAAGAACTTCCCTGTAATTTATGAGATGTAGAAGCATATCCATAGTCAAAAGATTTCTTTCTCACTACTCTATCGTCATATATAAGAGCCTTAGGAGTAACAAAACTATGTAGTAGTTCATAATATTGTTTCCAATATAAAGAAGCTTTAAAACTGCTATGTTCTTTTGCTTCTATAGCTCTAAAACGAATTGCTTCTAATGTTCCAGCTAAATTTTCAAATACTTCTTCAGAGTTATTCTGAGATAGTATTATTACTTCCTTAGAATACTTATCATATGAGTCATACAAATCCAGGAGATAACCCTTCACTGTACAGCAAAAGTGAGGTAAATCAAACTCAGATTCTTCTGGTTCATTGTCAATTATATAATCCATTGAATTATAGAACATTGTTCCCTCAAAATCTGCATTTTCATAAGAAGTTAAGAATTCTCCTTTATGATAAGGTGCATCATCTTTCCATAAGAATTTTCTCATTGCTTGATTAAAGAGTGCTACTCTAGTATTTGTATAAGCAGCAATCTTAGTTTGCAAAATATTCCTTTCGTTTATAGCCTGTAAAAATTGGACTTTAGCTGCATCTAAAAATTCAGCCATATTGGACGTCACAATGAGACTTCCAGCCTCAGCAAACTTACTATCCAAGTGACCAAGTTTATGCTGTCTGAGAGCCTGTAAGAGGTCTGTAAGGGCACTTTCTTGGCTTTGTCTATATATATGAGTCAGTTCAAACTGGTTCGGTAAATTATACACTTTTGAACATCTTCTACTTTTTACAGGATTAAGCTGTTTACTATCACTTAAAAAGATTATTTTAGCTTTCTTATCTTGACATTTCTTAATAAGAAGATCAAATAAATCGTCATTTATCATAGATGCTTCATCACAGATAATGACACTTTTTGGAATAATAGCATTTACAACTCTAGAGGTTTTGAATTCTAATTCTCTAAAGTCCAAATCTAAGATTTCAACATTAGGAGATAAAGATAGTAATTTATGTAAAGTAATGGCATCTTCCCTGGTAGTCTGACGCATAACTAGTGCTGCCTTATGGGTTGGAGCACATAAAGAGTAATCAATCCACTCTTCATTTAAATAATCTATAATTTCTTTCTCTAACGTAGTCTTACCCGTACCAGCAGAACCACATAAAGAGAAAGCAGTTTCTTTGCTATTCTTTATAAAGTCCTTAATAAGAGAAAGAGCCTGGAGTTGTTCTTCTCCAAGCTCAAAATCCCTTTTAGACTTTTTAACTTCTTCTGCTAGTTTAAAGAAATCAATCATCGCAATGAATTGTTATTGGCATAACCCCGGGCCTACTCATATAGCAAACATCATCAATATCCAATTTCAATTCATTTACAATAAAATCTTCAGCATCTATAGATTCATCAATTGTATATACATCTATTCTACCTATTTCATAGTTTAAGATTGCAATTTGCTGCATATAAGTATTGGATATTTACCACGACAATCAAATTTATCTATTCTGTATAGTAAGTCTGAACCCATATCTTTAAATGTGTATCCTATAGGCATATAAGGACCTCCATCAGGATCTATAACTTCTGGAAAATTAAAATCATCTCCTATAGCTCTATAATAAGACTCAGGAAATAAAAATTCTTGCTGATCTGAACGGAGTTCTTGTTCACCTAGTCCATCCCACTTATTTTTAAATGGGATAAGCATATGAGGTCCATATCTCCCATCTAGATATACTGGTTTAATTATTTCAGGTTTTTCCATAATCTTGGAGTTATATCTTGTATACCTTTAAATCCTTTAAATAGATAATCTATTTTATATAAATGTTGATTAGTATTTGGATTATTAAGTGGACCTTGTTCTTTTATATATCTACCAATTTTTATATAGTCAAGGTCATTCCATTCTATTGGGAGTGCAGATGATCCAGTATACCAAGCAGTCTTTAATTCTGGAAACCATATATGTACCCATAAAGACCAAGCTTGTATTTCTTCGAAAGGACCTCCCATAAAGGCAACACAAGTAATTCCCTTACTTCTTTGTATCATTTGATAAAGAAGAGGAGCGGTTAATTCTATTCCAATATCTTCCCATAAATGTGGACTATGACATCCTTCACAGTGATAAGGACAATTACTTATATTTATGGCTAAAGTTATTTCATCAGGTATTTCTGCTAAAACTACTTCATAATCAGTGAACTTCATAGAAATTATAATTACCATAATAGTCTTTATCATCTACAGTCCATTGAGTTTCTTCTTGTATCCACTCTCTGAAATCTACAATAGCATAATCTTCCTCCCATAAGTCTTCATTTATATATTGAAGTTGAGCAGTATCAAGATTATCAAAGAAATCATCAAATTTTCCTTTATTATATTTAACTAAAATGCCTTTTTCTTCTGCATCTGTAATTACGTAAAATTTTACATCATTTATACTAATTACATATTCATCCACTTCAAGAACTTCTATGTCTTCAGACATATCTACATTAGTAGCTATAAACTCTAAAATAGCTTTCTGTAGTTTAGATTCGAAGTTTTCAATACCTTTAATCATGGCTTTGTGATTTCAAGTTTAATATCATATTGATCTTTAAGAATTCCATTATCTAAATATGCGTATTCACCACCCACATCAAGCATTGCCCAATTTTTGGTAATTATTTGTTGCTTACTATAAGTATGTCCAAATATTTGAAAGAAATCCTTTATATACTTATTAGGTACTTGTCCCCAGTGCTCATGAACATCTGCCCATACTGGACTACTAAACTTTTCATAACCTCCTCTATAATAAGATACCATAGCAAGAAGCATTTGATTATTTTCATCATTGAAGAAATTATTTATAGTATCAGCATCAACTTTTTCATACTCTTCTCCAAGTAACTTAGCAAATCCATTGTTAATACCAGCATGTGTAAACAAGAACTTACCTTCTTGATATGCCCATTGAAATTTATCTAAATTTTCATTAAAAAATGCTTTTATATCACAATGTCTAATACTATCGTGTCTACAGAAATAGGACATTTGATTTTTATATGGTTCACACCAATATGGAAGATCATGGTTGCCCCAAAGAAGGGTTACTTTCTCTGGATTCTTTCTTTTAAATTCTACTATATCTATAAGGTTACCAAGGACTTCTGATCTCATAGCTTCTCCAGGATAAGGATCGGTATAGTCTCCTAAAAAGACTATCTTATCCCATTTCTCTTTACAAGGATAACGCCAAAAGTCCCTACCATGTACATCAGGAATTATTAGTATTTTCATCCCAAGTTATTTTTATTTGAGTAAGAAATCCTTTAGGTTCTCCAAGTACTTTACCATAAGGGGTTTCATCATATATAGGATCTTTTTTGAAGTATACTTTATAACCATAGTCTCTCAATGTATCTATAGTTTCCTTTTTAAGAGAATATCCTAATAGTAATTGTAAACCTCCATCATAAGCACATTCTTCTATTTTGTGAATTATCTGTAATAATTCACTATTAGCTATTTTTCTGGCTTTTTCTGCGTCTATCATTGTACTTCGAAATATTCAGGGACTGATTTGGAAGGAACTCCAATAGCCTCTATAATAACCCACGAATCATTTATCTTTTCCATTTCATAGACTTCTCCTTCTTTGAAAGTCATATGTTTTGTTTCTAAATTTTTAAGACACTTAACTTTCATATAACAAAAAAGGCCGGTTATACACCGACCTTACTATATACTCTTTTAGTTTGTTCAATCTTTCTAGCATCTGCCCAGTTTTTTATTCTGGTTAAATATCCTATAATTCTATCATACAAATCTATATGATGGCTTCCACAACGCGGACAAGTATCTACAGGACGCTTACCTATCCAACCACACTCTTGACATTCAGAATTAGGAATATTAAAGGTAAAATACTGACATCCCTCTTCTGCTGCAAATTTTAATAATTTTTTACACTGCTCATAACTAGGATGATCAGATAGATTAATGTGACAGGCAACGCCGCCGTCCAAATGATCTCCTATATAATCTTTACCATGTAGAGTAAGTTTATTAAGTATACTTATTGTTGGATCATTGGGTTTAAATACATAAGATGCATATAAATTAGTATCATCAGGCACTACATATCCATCTTCTTTATCCCAGTTATAGTTTTTAGCTGCTAACGACTCGGCTGGAACCAATTCTGTGTTGAATGTTACTTTATGTCCGAAATATATTCCATTAGCATTTGTGTTGGATTCTTTAATCATTCCAAATATAGCTTGACAAAATTCTTCATATAAAGGATTTACATTGCATTCAATTCCTAAGAATTCTGCTGCTTGATTAAGACCATTAAGACCAATAGTTAAATACTGCTTATTTAAAGAGATGAATCCACTAGAATAAACTGGAAGTAATCCAGCATCATACATATCCCATAGACATTCATTATATGCTATATGATACTTATAAACTCTTTGTAAAATCTCTCCCAGATGATAAGCATAGTTACCATAGAATTTCTTTCTCTTCTTTTCATCAGAGATATCCCACTTACACTTCTTAGCAATGTCTTGAGTAATTCTATTTAAGTTAAGCGTGATAACACTCTTTGAGCCTGTTTCCACACCCATGTTTCCATTAGTGAAATTAAACTCCTTAGTATCCACCTTATTCTTAAGTCTACAGCATGAGGATAGACTGTCCGCAGTATCTGAGATGTAAGTAAAGAAGCTATGGCCTCTCGCATACTCTTGAGCAACAAATTCAGCATTTTCTTTATCAACAAATTCTCCGTCTTTATAAATTAGAGCAAATGATTCCACAGGAAAAGTAAGTAGTGTACGTTCTCTTTCCTTATTAAACCATTGCATGAATTCTTTTTGTAACCAGTTGAGGCTGTCCCATTTAGGCTCAGACATATCTGGAAACATAAAGTTATTAAACATACTTTCAAAGAAAGGTTTATCAAAATATGCAAAATTCACAAAAGCACTTTGCATACCTCTTGCTGCTGCTGGCTGATTTATAGAATATATAACTTGCTGGAAATATTGATGTATTTGCTTGCGAATGGTCATTTGTCGTTTAACCACTTTTGTTGTAGTAACTTCATCAGGATAAGTATAATACTCATCTCCCCATTGTTTACGAGCAAAATAGTCAAAATACAACAAAAATTCTGGAGTAGCTACTGCACCTGCAAATTGAGAAGATACTGCAAATATTAGATTTATATACATTCCACAGAAACTATCAAGATTCTGAGGACTAGCAGATAAACCTCCAATATCTTTTATACCTCCCTGTAGGAATGGATACATACTAATAGAACAACAATAAGGAGCAATAGCACCCATAAATCCAGACTCATCGTGCTTATACATTATATGACTTTTTAAGTCTCTAGCATATTGTTTAGCATCAAACTCTGGATAAATTTGTCTTAGTTTATCCTTAATCATTGCTCTACTAACAAGGACATTTTCTTGTTTATGTCCTTCAGCATTTAAAACACCAATATTCTTACATCCTACATTACTATTATCATCAATAGTTGCATTAGCAGTATTACTAGAATTTTTATATTTATCTATAAATGCTTGTTTAGAATGTGCTAGTTCTCTTGCTTTTTCGTGACTCCATCTATAAAAGAGGAATTCAGTAGCAACGGATTCATAGCCCCAATCATTGAGAACTTCTACAATCTGGTCTTGAATATCTTCAATATGCATATTATCCCAGAAAGAGATATCTCTATAGATACCATCTATTACAAACCTATCATACTCTACATCTGACTCTTTAAAAGCTGCAATAATTGCATCCTTTACTCTTTGAGGATTAAAATCCTCCAAAAATCCTTCTCTTTTCGTTACTTTCATTATTTCCATATTTAAGCATGAATTTTAAATATAGTTAATTTTTTAGTAATCTACAAGAGTAGAATTAGACATCTAGTATTCTTTTCAATAAAAGTGTTTTCTCTACTTTATTCATTATATCTTTGTCCTTATCATTAGAGATAAGTTCAGTAAATGCATTATAAACGTTAAACATATCGGTATTTTGGCCACGAGGAACAAAATAACTAGAACTTTCTTTTTCAAACAGAAGTTTGAAAGCACCTTCTACAACACTTGCTGCTATAGATGCTTTAGTTACTCCATTATCATATTCCATTGTCCAGGAACGACGCATCCACATACCTAAGTGTTCATTCAGATTAGATGCTTCTCTAGAGAATTGTGTAGCGTGAAGTTTTTGTAAGAAGTCCTTTATAGTATTAGCTTGTTTAATCATTGTATCAAGAGGTCGATAGTCAATAGCCTCCTCAGGATTAAGTTCTCTAGCACTAAGAGAATCTGGACTAAATACACATAAGTTGGTACAAGCTCTATTAAGTCCACCTCTATAGAACTTTACAATGGGTTTACGAACATCTAATCCATATACCATACCAATTACATCGTCATGATTATCTACTCTATATTCTTGTGGAAGTACTCCTTGAATCCATACTCTATTATATGTAATATCCTGGGTATTTATTTGTCCGTCCTTAGTAAGAGTAATTTGAGATGGGGTCTCCACCTTAATTTCGAATCTCTCCACTACTGCTTCTAATCTCTTTATAAAGGGATTAACATAAGCAGCTGTTGGCCAATATTCTTTATTTTTAATCAGGGTTCCTTTACCCTGCATAAGTTGATCAAGAGTCACTTCCATTATTCTTCGTCTTCTATATAAATAGATTCATCAATAGTTATATCTTTATTTCTGTAATTCTTCCAATTCTTGATAACAGTTTCTTTATTAGAACAAGGACTTGGACCTAAATATACAGTAGTATTAAAGGCATTTAAATCTCTATTCCAGTTATAGAATTGCCCAGCCATATCAAGAAATTCAAAGAATTTTTCTTGAATTAATCTTGCAGTAGAAGTATTATGTAGTATTTTCTCTAATTCTTTTTCCAAGTTATTAGGATGTTCATATCCCTTATATCCAGGATCTCCGTTTTCTCCTTCAATCCATTTATCAATAATAGGTTCTTTACAATAATTTTTAAGTGTATCTATAATATCTAGTAATTCCTGATGTGCATCTATATTGTATGCCTTTACATAGGAATCTGCAATTTCTTTCATAACATCTCTAGGAAGATAATAGAATTCATAAGGACGTGGTCCACAAAATTCTTCCATTTCTATGTTTTCTCCTTTTCTTCTTTTTTCCTCCCATTGTCTGTATTTTTCGGAATATTCTTTATTTTGTGCCATAAAGTCATCCCAATCAACAGCTGGTTGAACCTTACTATAAAGTTCTTTTAAGCAATCAATGGATGCTTTTTCTAATATATCATCTCTTGTTATCATACTAAATTATAAATCTCATTGAGAGTTTTATCTAATTTCAAATCCCTTAGTAAGGTGGTGTGAAAATTAATATTATAGCTTTGTATTGTCTTTCTAAGACTTAAGTCATTCCAAGACTCACAAGCAGATTTAGAAGATTTCTCAAACAAAGGAGATAGATTATTTATTAAATCTTCTATATCCTCTCTGAGTACATATACATAGAACTTCTCTGAATTAAGTATAAATACCTTTACAGAGTCATCATTTCTATATAACCATAAATATCTAAGAGCTTGTAATAATTGTTTCTTATACTGATTAACTGAATTACATACTTTTCTCTTTACTTCCTGGATTCCATAAAACTTTTCATTTCCATCTACAGAAAAGGTCATATAACCATCAGTCTTTTCTCTGGACTTATAAAATCCTCTCTTTACAGTAAGAACTTGCATATTACTAGCTTTATAAGTCATCATCTTATATACATCCTCTATGACCTCTTCCAACTCAAAGTCATTATGTTCTTCATCATATATTTGGTCAATTATTTCAAGACCACTAACAGGAATAAATTTATTTTTCATTTATACAGTTTCCACTGTTGGATTAGAAAAAAAAATGGGAGACCATCTGTTACGATAGCCTCCCAACACTTATATGCTAGAAGTTATTAGGCCTCAACACCGAAGACCATATAGGTACCAA
>Ga0247611_10005080_pt1 | contig 17779 bp, 20 predicted proteins | sample 177DNAGHGhighgp2_FD_192422 | JGI IMG/M metagenome (GOLD analysis project Ga0247611, IMG submission 192422) | Sheep rumen microbial communities from Palmerston North, Manawatu-Wanganui, New Zealand - 1770 DNA GHGhigh gp2 | ecosystem: Host-associated > Mammals > Digestive system > Stomach > Rumen... | reverse complement strand
AGATATGAGAGAAGAAATAGATAAAACATATGAGCAAATAGAAAACAAGATATTAAATCATGAAATATATCAAAAGGCAAAAGATTATTCAAAAGCAAAAGAAAAAATGAAAACATATTTAGAAGTTGGACAACTACTTAAAAATGTAGATACTAAATATGGAAAGAATGTAATAAAAGATTATTCTAATAGACTAACAATTAAATTTGGCAAGAAATATTCAACATCGTTATTATACAAGATTAAACAATTTTATAGTATAATTGAAAAAGTCCCGACATTGTCGGGAAAATTAACCTGGAGTCATTGGTATGAAATGCTATCATTTGATGATATAAACAAAATAATATATTATGTTAATCAATGTGAAGTTTATAATTTGGATGTCAGGAAATTAAGAAATAGAATAAAGTCTAATGAGTATGAAAGATTACCTGTCGATGCAAGAAACAAGCTAAAAAGTAAAGATGAATTAAATATAATAGATTTCGTTAAAAATCCTATTCATATCAAGAATAGTGAAAATAAAGAGCTTATATCTGAAAAAATACTACAAAAAATAATACTTGAGGATATACCATCATTTTTAGAAGAATTGGGTGAAGGTTTCACTTTTATTAAGAATGAATATAAAATTAAAATTGATGATAGATATAATTATATTGATTTACTTTTATATAACATAAAGTATAAATGTTATGTAGTAGTTGAATTAAAAGTAACTGAATTAAAAAAAGAACACACAGGTCAAATTATGACTTATATGAATTACATTGATAATAATATAAAAACTATTGAAGAAAATGATACAGTAGGAATTATCATTTGTAAACAAGATAATGAATATGTTATAAAATATTGTTCAGATAATAGGATTATTGCTAGAAAATATGAATTTGTATGATATAATATTTATATAAGAAAGTAGTGATGAAATGTGTTAGTAAAAGATGTGATATATATTTTATGCTTCTTTATTTTTACAGTTAGTATTCTTAACTTGATATATTCTATAAAAAATAAAAATAGGAATTCTTCTAAATATATTATATTGTTATCTATTATATTTATATTATATTCAATTATTGATGTTTTAATTTTGCCGAACATTTTAGATCTAGATGTTGGTTTTGAATTACTTCTTTTCTATGGTATTTTGATAATAGCTGGTGTTTTATTCATAATTTCAATTATAGTAGCATCTGTAAAAACAAAAGAATTAAATACTATAGAAAAGACTCTAAAACGCAATATTATTTTTACCTTTTTTGTTTTATTGCCAATACTAATGTTTTGTTTTTCATACTTTAGAGAAATGTATTATATCAATAATAGTAAATTAATACTGATATGTTCAAGTGGCGACGGATTTAATGAAGAAGATTACGGTTATGCTATAAGTAATGACTACAGTAAAATTATTTCGGTTGGAACAGATTTTAGAGGATATGCTATGAAAAATCATTTGCCAAATTCTTTTAATGAACTAAATTATACTTGGACAACAGATAAGATAGAAATTAACCATGATAATATAACTATATTTAGAAATAATAAAAAAATATACAAAGTAGATATATTTAACAAGATTTCATATTGTGATATAGAAGAAGTATTTTATAAACAATAATATAAACATTGTAAATGTGTAATAAGTAATTACCAATTTGGTAATTTTTTCTTTGAAAACAAAGGATTTCATTCGACTTACTCATTGACAATCAACACATGGTGACTTTGATCATATGGGGGAAGCGATTAATTTAGTTAATAATTTTAAAGTAGATAAAGTTATATTCAATTGTGGAGAATACAATGATTTAGAAAAAGAATTAATTAAAGTATTGGATAAGAAAAGAATAAAATATTATTCTTGTATTAAAGAATTAAATATTGATAATAATAAACTGTATTTCTTACAAACCAAACTCTATGATAATGAAAATGATAACTCAAATGTTATTTATACAGAACTTGGTGGATATAAATTTATGTTTATGGGTAAAGTGAATAATTACTAATATTAGCAATTTCTTTGTAGGTGATTTTAATTTCACCATTAATTTTTTGCTTTAATAAACTTAAAGCTTTTTGTTTATCTTTTTTCATATTTTTGTATTGATTTTTCGGAGGCGGTGTGGTACAATAAAAAAGGTATGGGTAGGCAGTCGGCTTGCTCGTGTAAACAAGTCCATCGCATAACAGAATGACCGAGGTATTATATGGAGAATAATTATAGCCCTAAAAACAGCAACAGATGACGTGCGGACATCTTTCATTCGTATGTGAGCCGGAAAACTATATCAAAGCTATCAGAGGTTTTTTAGAAACGATTGTGAGTTATAATCAGATTGCTGCACGCAGTCAAAGTGCCAAAATCAATTAGTGAGAAAGGGTGTTGTATGCTATGAAAATACATGAATTCGGAGACAAGTCAAATCCGGTGATTTTGCTCTTGCCGGGTACAATGTGTTACTGGAAAGGAAATTTCGGTGGTGTCATAGATGAACTGAGTAAGGATTTTCTCGTTGCCGCTGTTGCCTACACGGGTTTTGATGAAACAGATACCGAGAGCTATACATCTGTTACGGATGAGCTGAACAGGATCGAGCACTATGTTGCGGAACATTATGGTGGAACGATTCGTGCGGCTTACGGCTGCTCTCTGGGCGGTACTTTTGTGGCACAGCTTGCTGCACGGAATCATATCCACATGAAGTATGGAATCATCGGCAGCTCAGATCTCGATCAAGCCGGAGATTTCAAAGCAGGACTCATGGCATCGCTGATGGTCAAAGTAACCTACAACTTTATCCATACAGGTCACTATAAGTCAAAGCTCATGCAGAAACGGTATGAAACACAAATGGCAGACCCCGATCCGTACAACCGTGCATTTGTTGCGATCACCGGGCGGGATAAATATGATATGAGTTTCATCACGAAAGAAAGTCTGAAAAATCAATTCAAGTCCGATCTGACCACGCCGCTGCCGGAGCAGATTGATAACGGAGAAACGGAGATCCATGTTTTCTATGCAAAGAAAATGGGTGAGAAATATCTGGAGAGATATCGAAGATACTTTAAGGCTCCTGTTATACATGAAATGGATATGCGCCACGAGGAATTTCTCGGCGTTTATCCGAAGGAATGGTGTGCACTTGTAAAACAGATATGTTTATGATATTCTGCACTGCAAGAGGCAGGCTAGATAACTATGCCGATTCGATAGGAGAGAACAGATGAAATATTTTGAATTAGGATTGACGGCAAATTAGATATTATCTATTGAAATTCGGAGTAGATAGTACATTACCTTATTGTAAAGATATTATAGATGAAAAAAACAACATTAAAAACAAATAGTTATCTTGCTATAAATGATAAACTATATTTTCTTGACAGAAACGGAAATAAAGTAACATTAAATATTCCAGGTGAAACTGCAAGTGAATTTCGTTTAAATGAAAATTATGAATATGACTATGAGAACAATTTACTCAAATATTATAATTTGATAACAGTGACGTATTATACTAATAGTGGGGTTATAATTGATTTGTAGTCAGAAGAATAAACTGAATATCATCACAAGCTGTGAAGCGTTTTCCGCTCCGCAGCTTTTTACATTTTTTCCATAACAATTTGTCGAACTGGAAAATCTCACTGGCATACAAAGTTTGAGCGCAATGCGAATAGACAAACGGCAGTGTTTCGCGCCATAATATTACTATGGGGCTGAGTATTCGGCTCGACCAAAATTATAGAATGGTGGTGATGATATGGCTGCGACATCTATCGCTGCCAGAGTTGCCGATGCCTTTCAAACTAAGGCAAGAGAAACAGGTTTCTATCAAGGCGGTAAAGTTCAGTTCGGCTATACTCCCGAAAGACGGACTATTAACGGCAAGACAGGTTCGGTGCTTGTTCCCTCGGAGAATGCTGAGGCGGTGCGTTGGGCGTATCTATAGCTAATGACATTAACAGAAGCCAACAAAGGCACAATTCAAATTAAACTATCACAAGATAGTTCTTTTTAATAACAAAAATAAAAAATAATCATATAATACAATGAATACAAAATAAATATAAACATATACTAATAATAAGCCAAATATATATTTGGGCAACGCTATCGCTTTAGCGTTTATATATAGATTAGAGGAACATTAAGTTCCTCTTATTTTATGCCATAAACTTCATGATGAGTATCAAAAAATAACTGATTATGAATAGGCCTATAAGTTAAATATCCAAATACAACATATCCGAAAATAATAAAACAAATCCACAAATACTTAAATCCAATTTCCTTAGAGCCTAAAATAAAATAACTAATATAATAAACAATAATAAACACAAAAACCATTAATCCAATAGATAGAAACATACTCTCACCAATCTTAAAATAAATAGGTAAAAATATAGCCAAATAAATTAAAATACTAGAAAAACTAATTATAAAAAGATTAAGAAAAAAATTATTATATCCTATAGAAAACTTCCTATTTAAAAAATAATCAACAATCCCATAAAAAATAATAGAACTATATAAAATTTTCATGTGTTCCCAAATACTCTCATTAACAGGTAAAAATATAGAAGTAATAAAACTAGGAATAAAATCATACAAAAAATGAAATAAAAACGATAAAACTAAAGTACCAAAAAACGCAATAACACGTGACTTTTTCAAACTCATAAAATACCCCTTTCTGTAAATAATAAAAACGGTGATAAAATGAATATAAGACTTGGATACGCATGCATAACAAAAACAATAGACATAACCTCATCACACACAATAACATATACAAATTATGAAAAACTTTCAAAAGAAGAACAATATAAAAAATTAACAGATATAATAAAACTAAACTTAAATAACCTAGAACAAATACTAATATATAATATTAAAAACAATATACATTTCTACAGAATGTCATCAAATATAATCCCACTCGCAACCCATAATAAAGTAGAATATGATGCACTAAATATATTTAAAGAAAAACTAGAACATTTAGGACAAATAATAAATAAAAACAACCTAAGAGTAGACATACACCTAGACCCATACTGCGTACTAAACAGTACAAACAAAGATGTAGTTAACTCTACTATTAATATAATCAAATTTCATAAAAATATGTTAAAAGAAATGAATATAAAAACAAATATGATTATACATGTAGGAAGTAATACATTTGGAAAACAAAACAGTATAAAAAGATTTATAAATAACTTTAAACTGCTAGACGAAGAATCAAAAGACCTAATAATACTAGAAAACGACGATAAAATATTTAATATAAAAGATACACTAGAAATATGTAAAACACTAAATATACCGATGGTACTAGATTATCATCATCATATATGTAATAACAATAACTTAAAGCTAGAAGACTATATAGAAGAAATATTTAAAACATGGGAAAAAGATATTCCTAAAATACATCTATCCTCACCCAAAAATAAAAAAGAATATAGAAGCCATCATGATTATATAGATATAAACGATTTCATAAACTTAATAAAAACAATAAATATAAATAAAGACTTTGACATAATGATAGAAGCAAAACAAAAAGACGAAGCACTATTTAAATTAACAAGAGAACTAAAATACAAAAACTATAAATTCATAGATGAAACAACAATAAATTTGACAAAATAAAAAAACAATGTATAATATACACAAAGAGAGGAAAACTATGGAAAAAGAAATAAAAAGATATAGGGTAATAGACTTCGAAGAATTCAAAAGAAATTACAAAGGAAAATATGATGATTACATAGTTAAAGAATCAAAAAAAGACACACTATATAAACTATCAGAATTAGGCATAAAAGAACTAATAAGCAAAAGAAAAATAGAATTTATAGAAAAAACAACAGAAAATGAAGGAAAATATATAGAATACACATTTGAAGGAGATATAAACTACACAAAAACAAGAATAGTGCTAAGTATACCGACAAAAATGCTAATCGAAGACGAATATGAAAACCAACAACAACAAATAATAAAATACTTAAAAGAAATAAAAGAAGTAACAAAAAAACAAAAAGAAAGAAATGCAAAACAAAATATAGAAATGCTAAAATATATTAGAAACATAATAATAGGATCAGGAATCTCAATAGGAATACTATTCACAATAAGAAATAAACAAGCAGAAAAACAAAATAAAGAACCAAAAGAAAGACCAAAAGTAGTATATGAAACACCAGAACGCGAAGAAAAAGATTATAAAGATATATTTAAAAAAATAAAACTATAAGTCATTTATTGACTTTTTTCTTTACCATAAATGAACAAATATGTTATTATATTAAAAGGAACGTGGTAAGATGAAAAAATACATAAAAGGAATATATAAAAGACCAATATTTAAAAGTGACAAAGGATATATAATAGGACTATTCAAAGTAAAAGACACAAACGATGAAGAACTAGAACTATATATAAATAAAACAATAACATTCACAGGATACTTTGCAGACTTAAAAGAAGAAGACAACTACATATTTTATGGAAATCTAATAGAACATCCAAAATATGGAATGCAATATGAAGTAAACGAATACGAAAGACTAAAACCAAACGATACAGAAGGAATAGTAGAGTTTTTATGTAGTGATTTATTTAAAGGAATAGGAGAAAAACTAGCTAGAAACATAGTATCAGTACTTGGAACAGACTGCCTAGATATGATATTAGAAGACAAATCCTGCTTAAACCTAGTACCAAAGTTAACAAAGAAAAAAGCAGAAACAATATATAATACACTATATAAATATGAAGAAAGCCATAAAACAATTGTATACCTAAATGAAATAGGATTTACAATGCAAGATGCACTAGAAATATATAATGTTTATAAACAATATACAATGAACAAAATAGAAACAAATATATATAGTATATTAGATAAAATAGACGATATACCATTCACAAAAATAGATCAAATCGCACTAAACATGGGTTTAGAAAAAGAATCAGAATCAAGAATAAAATATTGTATTTTATATGTAATGCAACAAATAACATATAAAAACGGAGACACATATCTAGAAATAGAAGACATATATGATAACACCTGCAAATACCTTAATTTAGAAATAGACCTAAACATATTTAAAAGCTATTTGAACATACTAAAAGAAGAATATAAAATAATAACAGATTACGAAAAATACTATCTTAAAGATATATTCGATTCAGAACTAGAAATAATAAAAAAAATACACATACTAAATAACCTAAAAACAACAAAATACAAAACATTAGAAACAGATATAAAAGAACTTGAAAAATACCTAAATATCACTTACAACGAAGACCAACTAAATGCAATAAAAACATCCCTAACAGAAAATATGACAATAATAACAGGAGGACCTGGAACAGGAAAAACAACAATAATAAGAGGAATAACAAGACTATATCAAGATTTAAACAAATTATCACCAAAAGAAGCAATAGAAGAAATAGCCTTATTAGCTCCTACAGGAAGAGCCGCAAAAAGATTGTCAGAATCCACAAATCTACCAGCATACACAATACATAGATTCCTAAAATGGAATAAAGAAACAAATGAATTCCAAGTAAACGAATACGATAAAGCAATGCAAAAACTAATAATAATAGACGAAACAAGTATGATAGACATAAATCTATTAGGTAGTCTATTCAAAGGACTAAGAGACAATATAAAACTAGTACTAGTAGGAGACGATAACCAACTTCCAAGTGTAGGACCAGGTCAAATACTAAAAGATTTAATAAATTCAGAAAAAATAAAAACAGTAAAACTAAACACATTATATAGACAAAAAGACGATTCATACATAAATAAACTAGCAGAAGAAATAAGAAATAATACATTGACAGAAAACTTCATAGAGAAAAAAAGCGACTACCAATTTCTAGAATGCAATTCACAATTAATAAAACCATCACTTGAAGGAATATGTAAACAAATAATAAAAAAAGGATTCAACTACAAACAAGTACAAATAATGGCTCCAATGTATGCAGGAATAGTAGGAATAGACTCACTAAACCAAACACTACAAGAAGTATTCAACCCAAAAGACGAAAACAAACTAGAAATAGAATATGGAGACGTAATATTTAGAGAAAACGATAAAATATTGCAACTAGTAAATATGCCAGACGATAATGTATTTAATGGAGATATAGGAGTAATAGAAAAAATAATACCTGCAAATATATCAGAATCTAAAAAAAACGAAATATACGTAGATTACGACGGGAACATAGTAAAATATTTACCAAAAGACTTCAACAAAATAAAACATGGATATATAATTAGCATACACAAATCACAAGGAAGCGAATTCGATACAGTAATACTTCCAATATCAAAATACTATAAAAGAATGCTTTATAAAAAATTAATCTATACAGCAATAACAAGAGCAAAACGAAAACTAATAATATTAGGAGAAAAAGAAGCATTCATATATAGTGTAAACAATAATGAAGAATATATAAGAAAAACATCACTCGAAGAAAATTTAAAAAAATATGAATAAAAATAAAAAAACAGAAAATAATATAAACGTATATAAGAAATTATATACAAACTCTTCTAGCGAGGTGATTAAAGTGAAAATGACTAAATCAATGATGTTAATGGCACTAGGTGGCTTATCAGTAATAGCGTACCAAAAATACAATAAACCATTAATGAAAAAAATGTCCAAAATGATGAATAAAATGGACGATAAGTTAGAAGAAATGATATAAAAAGTCCTCCGATATGGAGGATTTTTTGCATATATAAAAAAACATAATTGACTTGTAAAAAAAACAATATATAATACACGCTCGGGTGAAAAAATGGAAAAAGATTTATTTAAAAAAATAAACGAGTACTTTTTTAATGATATAATTGAAAAGTATTATATAGACCAAACACAAGAAGAAATAAAAAAATGCTTTTATAATAAAAAATATAAAAAAATAATAAACTTAACAGAAGAAGAAACACGTCTACTTAGAATAACATATCCAAAACCAAATTCAAGAATAAGACTACAAGACCTTGCAAAAACAAACAGAGAAAAACGGGCATTAGGTAATAAACTAAGAACAATAGAAGCGAAATTAGCAAACGCAATATTCAAAACCAATAATTACTATATGATAAATGATTTAGACCTTAATACAAAAGAATTTTTAAGAAAACCAGTAGAAGAACTTGAAATAGAAAACGAAATAAAAGAACTATTAAAAAAATACGATATATACACACTAGAAGAACTATTAATATATGACACAATTGATTGGAAAAAAGAAAAAATAAGAACAATAATGGAATTGTTTAATCTATTAAACCAAAAGAAACTACAATTTCACGACAAAAGATATAGAAGAGATAGAATAAGAAAATCTAACCTCGAAACATGCGAAATAGTAATTCTAGAACAAAACAATATATTTACAATTAACGACTTATTAAAAAGCACAATTAAAGAAATAAGAAAAATAGAAACAATACCAGACAACATAAAAGCAAAAATCGAAAACATGCAAATAGTTAAATACGGTAAAGAATTTTATCATATTGATGAATTAAATCTTTCGACAAATTCCTACCATGCACTAGAAGAAAGCAATTCAAAAATAGTACTTGATATAATTAATAACGGAATAGAAGGATTAAAAAAAACAAGAAGAATAGGAGTAAAAAGTTATTTAGAAATAATAGATAAAATACATGAATTAAATATAGAATTTTTTGATGAAACTAAAGAAGAACTAGAAGAAATAGAAAAAATAAGAACAAAACAAAAAAAATTTAAAAAAAAGTATTAAACGATAATTGATTTTAAAAAATAAAAAAACTATAATTATACTAGGTGATCGAATGGAAAAATTAATTAACCAATTTATAGAATACCTAGAATATGAAAAAGGATACTCCAAAAAAACAATAATAAACTATGAAAAAGACCTAGAACTATTCAATACATACTTAAAAGAAAATAAAATAACAGATATAAAAAACATTGATTATAATACAATAAGAAAATACCTAAGCCATTTACACGAAAAAAAATACCTATCATCATCAATATCGAGAAAAATTAGTACACTAAGATCATTTTTTAAATACAATCTAAAAGAAAAAAATATAAAAAACAATCCGATGACACTAATATCAAACCCTAAAAGAGAAAAAAAACTGCCAAAATACCTAAACTATGAAGAAATGGAAAAACTATTAAATTCAATAGATACAAGCGAACTAGAAGGAATAAGAGATAAACTTATAATAGAACTATTATACTCAACAGGAATAAGAGTATCAGAAATAGAAAATATAAAAATAAAAGACATAAAAATAAAAGAAAACCAAATAAATATACTAGGAAAAGGAAACAAAGAAAGAATAGTATTGTTTGGAGAAAAAGCAAAAGAAGAAATTAAAACATACTTAAACGCATATAAAGAATACTTTCAAGGGAATATACTAAATAACTACCTACTAATAAATAAAAAAGGTAAACAAATTACAACAAACAAAATAGAACTTATAGTAAAAGATGTATTAAAAAAAAGCTCATTAAAGCTTAATATTTCACCACATACACTAAGACATACATTCGCAACACACATGTTAGATAGTGGAGCAGATTTAAAAAGCGTACAAGAATTACTAGGACACGAAAACCTAAAAACAACAGCAATATATACCCACATTTCAAATGAAAGACTTAAACACGTATTTGTAAATTCACACCCACGCGCACTAAAAAAGTAAAAAAACACTTGACAAAGGACCTATAAAAAGCGTAAAATCTATAATTGCGGCGGTGAAATAATAATGAATAATAATTTAAAAGAATTAAAGGGCTTTGAAGAAAATTTCTTCATAAATATAATAGCAAATCACAATGGAAATAACATAGAAAAACTTAGAACAAAACTAAACCAGAAACTAGAAAAAATAAGAATAGCAAAATCGCAAATTAAAATGTTAAAAATCGAGTCTTTAGATTTGAATGAAGAAATAACAAGATTATTAAACGAAATAGAAATAAAAACACTCGATGAAAGATATAGATAATATAGAAAAAGATCTAAAAAAACTCGATGAATATATAAAAACACTAGAACATAAAAAAGAATCAATCGAAAAAAACAATCTAAAAAAGAAAATGTTAATTAATGAACTAAAAATAATAAATGAAGAAGAATAATTCCCCATTCTTGACAAAGAAAAATAAACGTGTATAATATACACGCATCAGGGGGAATTTTTTATGGAAAAAAATACAAAATCAAAATTAATAGCGCTAGCACTTTCATTAACAACATTAGCAGGTGCATCATCATGTGAAAAAGTAGGAAAATCAAAAAATACAACACAAACATCAGAAATAATAACAACACAACCAACATTAGAACCAGTAACAGAATCAATAACTGAAACATTAAAAAAACAAACAGACTACATGAACGTACAAGATCTATATTCACACCTTAATTCATACATATACACAAATAGAGTAACCTCACTAACAGATGAAATAAGAAAAAACATGAATGTTGAACTTACAGAAGAACAAAAACAAAGATATGACACACTACTAGAAAAAACATTAAAAAAAGCAGAAGAATGTAAAGAATACTATGAATCAAACGATATTGATAACTTTAATATTTCATATAATGAATTATGCAATAGTAAAGAATACATAAATATAGACGATTTAATAGAAATTTACATACTCGCTATTAACAAATTCTATGGAGAAAACGCAATAAATAGCAAAAACTATATGATAGCCGAAAATTCAATAATAATCAATGGAATCAAAATAAACAATCTAAGAGAAAAACAAGAAATGGTGGATTTACGAGATCCATTTACAATAATCAATTATTATGACGTAACTGAAATTTATGATGAAGAAACAATGAATCTTATAAATTCGGTACAAGTTAAGTATGCACTTCCTACACTAATAAAAAATATAAGAATTGGAATAGATACAAACACAAATGAATTCTATACATATAGTGATGCAAAACTAAAACAAATAATACTTGACAAAAAACAAGAAATAAACACTTTTTGCGACGTAACATCATGGGAGTATGATCCAAACGAACAAACATATATCGTATATAATAAATATGGAATTGGAAATAAATGCAAAAATGATTCATATATAACAAATATGTTAGACGATATATTTAAATTAGAACAATTTGAAAAATGTACAAATACATGCGATAATGTTGACGAAATAAAAGAAATAATGAATAAGGATAATTATGAAAAAATAAGGTAGGTTAGAAATAACCTATTTTTCTTTACACAAAAAATGATAATATTTTAGAAAAATCAATGAAAAAAAACAAAAACTATGATATACTTAAATAGTAAGATAAAGGGGAGATTATATGAAATACGTATACTCATTTAAAGAAGGAAATAAAGACATGCGTGAACTTCTTGGAGGAAAAGGAGCAAACCTAGCAGAAATGACGTCCCTAGGACTACCAGTACCACAAGGATTCACAATAACAACAGAAGCATGCAATAGCTACTATAATAACAATGAAACAATATCAAATGATATAATCAATGAAATAATGATTAACATATCAAATCTTGAATTCATTACAGGAAAAAGATTCGGAGATCCAAATAAACCACTATTAGTATCAGTAAGAAGTGGTTCACGTGCTTCAATGCCAGGAATGATGGATACAATACTTAATCTAGGAATAAATGATAATGTGGCAACAGGACTAATAAAACTAACAAATGACCCAAGATTTGTTTGCGACTCATACAGAAGATTTATAGGAATGTATGCAGACGTAGTAGATGGATTAGATAGGCAAGAATTTGAAAACCTTTTAACAAAAATAAAAACAGAAAAAGGCGTAAAACTAGATAACGAACTAGACGCAAATGCAATGTTTGAAGTAACAATGAGATTTAAAAGCCTATACAAAAAACTAAAAGGTCAAGACTTTCCACAAGATCCAAAAATTCAATTATTAGAATCAGTAAAAGCAGTATTCAGGTCATGGAATAACGAAAGAGCAGAAGTATATAGAAGAATGAATGGTATTCCATATGATTGGGGAACAGCAGTAAATGTACAAGAAATGGTATATGGTAATCGTGGAAATACATCAGGAACAGGAGTAGCATTTACAAGAAACCCAGCAACAGGAGAAAACAAATTATATGGAGAATTTTTAATAAACGCTCAAGGAGAAGACGTAGTAGCAGGAATAAGAACACCACAAAAAATAGATTCTCTAAAAGAAATAATGCCTGATGTATATAGTGAATTTGAAAAAAACTCAAAAATACTAGAACAACACTATAAAGATATGCAAGATATGGAATTTACAGTTGAAAATGGTAAACTTTATATGCTTCAAACAAGAAATGGAAAAAGGACCGCTGCAGCAGCACTTCAAATAGCAGTGGATATGGTAAACGAAGGATTAATAACAAAAGAAGAAGCACTTCTAAAAGTAGAACCAAGCACATTAGATCAACTATTACATGATACATTTGATGAAGAAGACTTAAAAAACTCACAACCAGTAGCAACAGGACTAGCAGCTTCACCTGGAAGCGGATGTGGAAGAATCTACTTTAATGCAAAAGACGTAATAGAAGCAAAAAATAGAGGAGAAGAAACACTACTAGTTAGAACAGAAACATCTCCAGAAGACATAACAGGAATGGTTTCAGCAAACGGAATATTAACAATACATGGTGGAATGACATCACACGCAGCAGTAGTAGCTCGTGGAATGGGAAAATGTTGTGTATCAGGATGCACAGACATAAAAATAGATGAAACAACAAAAACACTAATATTACCAAATGGAAAAACATTACATGAAAAAGATTACATGTCAATTGATGGTACAACTGGTAACGTGTATGATAAAGAAATAAAAACAAAAAAAGCAACAGTATCAGGAAACTTCGAAACATTCATGAACTGGGCAGATGAATTTAGACGTCTAGAAATAAGAACAAACGCAGACACACCAAAAGATGCAAAAACAGCACGTGATTTTGGAGCACAAGGAATAGGATTATGTAGAACAGAACACATGTTCTTTGATGAAACAAGAATATTTAACTTTAGACTAATGATTCTAGCAAACACACTAGAACAAAGAAAAAAAGCACTAGCAAGCATTCTTCCATACCAAAGAAGTGATTTTGAAAAACTATTTGAAACAATGAATGATTGCCCAGTTGTAATTAGATACTTAGACCCACCACTACACGAATTCCTTCCAAAAACAGAAGAAGAATTAAATAAGCTTTCAATTGCATTAAAAGAAGACTACAATCTATTAAAAGCAAGAATTGACTCACTAAAAGAATTCAATCCAATGATGGGACATCGCGGATGTAGACTAGCAGTAACATATCCAGAAATAGCAGTAATGCAAACAACAGCAGTAATAACAGCTGCAATAAATACAATTAAAAAAGGAATAAAAGTAAAACCAGAAATAATGATACCATTAATTGGAGATACAAACGAATTAAAATATGTAAAAAATATAATAGTTCAAACAGCAGATCAACTAATCAAACAAGCAGGAATAGAACTAAAATATATGGTAGGAACAATGATAGAAATACCAAGAGCAACACTAATAGCAGACGAATTAGCAAAGAATACAGACTTCTTCAGTTTCGGTACAAATGACCTAACACAATTAACATATGGATTCTCAAGAGACGACTCAGGAAAATTCCTAAATGACTACTACGAAAAAAGAATATTCGATAAAGACCCATTTAAATCAATAGACCAAAAAGGAGTAGGACAACTTGTTGGACTAGGAGTTGAATTAGGTAAAAAAGGAAATCCAAATATTGAATTAGGTATATGTGGAGAACATGCAGGGGATCCAGAAAGTATAGAATTCTGTAATAAAATAGGATTAAACTATGTTTCATGTTCACCATATAGAGTTCCAACAGCTAGACTTGCTGCTGCACAAGCTCATTTACGCCAAAAAGCTGCTGAAAAGCAAGGAAAATAAAGGACTTTAGAGCAATCTGAAAAGCAAAAAATTTAATAAAAATTATATAAATAATTTATAAAGGTCAAAATATTCTCTATTTTGATCTTTTTTTGTAAAAAAAGATGAAATTATGCGATGAAAAATGAATAAAAAATATGTGCGATTTAAAACCGCAAAGATATAATAATTTTTATTAGTATTAAAATAGAATCAAGGTTATGCATCTTGATTCTTTTATATTGATATACGAAAGGAGAGGATAATATGAGATATGTATATCTAAAACCAGAACTAAAAGATTTATCACAAGGATCTAGAATTGCTTTTGCAAGAGAGTTTAGATATCTGACACAAGATAATGTATCAGATAAGTTAGGTTTAACTGGTGAATGTAAAAGAAGAAGCATGGCTCGATATGAAAGAGGTGATAGAGTTCCAAAAGAAGAAAGGCTTCAAGAGATAGCTAATATTTTAAATGTTAATGTTAAATGTTTAAAAGAATATGATTTTAGAAATGAAGAAGATATGATTTATATCCTTTTATGGATGGAAGAATTATATCCAAGAATGAATATTGATCTTGGACTTTCAGAATCGCTTCCAAAAGAAAGTGATATTAAACTTAAAAGATTTTTTGAAGAATGGAATGTGATGAAAGAGAAAAGAGCAAATCTTGAATTATCTTATGATGATTATGTTGAATGGAAACTTCAATATGATTTTAATAAAGGAGATGAATATGAAGAAGATAGTTAAGTTAGAGTTATGTAATATAACACCATTTAAAAATCATCCATTTAAAGTTAAACAGGATGATTCATTTATAGAATTAAAAGAAAGTATTAAAGAAAATGGTTTATTAGAACCATTATTAGTAAGACCAGATAAAACTGGTGGATATGAACTTATTTCAGGTCATAGAAGAAAACTAGCATTAGAACTTTGTGGAATTAAAGAAGCAGATTGTTATATAGAAGATTTATCAGATGATGAAGCTACTATTAAGATGGTAGATTCAAATATATATAGAAATCTAATATTACCTTCGGAAAAAGCTTTTGCATATAAAATGAAATTAGAAGCAATCAAGCATCAAGGTAAAAAAAACAAACTTCTACACAAATTGTGGAGAAGTCGCTTTCGGTATGCATAGTTGGTAAAGGAAGTAATGACTCAAGGGAAAAAGTTAGAAGATATATTAGATTAACTGAATTAATACCAGAGTTATTAAAATTAGTTGATGATGGATTTCTAAAAGATAGAAGGACATTTTTATTTTTAGGAATTACTACAGCAGTTGAATTATCATTCTTATCTAAAGATGCTCAAAAACTAATATGGGCTGCAATTGATTATGAGCAAACCGTTCCAAATAGAGCACAAGCTATAAGAATAAGAAATCTTGCAGAAAAGAAAAAATTAGATTTTGATAAATTAGAAAAAATACTATGTGAAGAAAAAGGAAATCAACATGATAGAATTTTCTTTAATAAACAAAAAATAGAATCAGCATTACCGCCTGAATTATTAAAAAGAGATAAGAGATATATTGAAGAATATATTATCGAAGCAATTAAGAAATATAGGTGATTGGAAAATAGTAATCTTGCAATCAATCTAAATTGCAGAAATTATGATATAATTATATTTGAGGAAGATATTTATGAATGAATGGTTTACAATAGAAAAAATTGATGATAATACATTTGCGATAAGTGAGTATAAGCATTGGGAAGAATCTCATTCTTATTTATTGATAGGAAATGATAAAGCTTTATTGATAGATACAGGATTGGGTATTGAAAATATAAAAAAACAAATAGATAATATTACAGAATTACCTATTATTGTCGCAACAACACATGTTCATTGGGATCATATTGGTGGACATAAATATTTTAATACAATAGCAGTCCATGAATTAGAGAAAGATTGGCTTAGACAATTTCCTCTTCCACTTGAAGTCGTAAAAAATAATTTAATAAAAGAAAAATGTGATTTTCCAAAAAAATTTAAATTAGATGATTATAATATTTATTGTGGCGAACCACAAATTATATTACAAGATAATGATATAATAAATTTAGGTAATAGAAAAATTAAAGTAATTCATACTCCAGGTCATTCGCCAGGTCATTTATGTTTTTATGATATTGACAAAAAGTATCTGTTTACAGGCGATTTAGTATATGAAGGCAAATTGGATGCTTATTATCCAACTACGAATCCTCAAGACTTTAAAGAATCAATTAATAAAATAAGAAAACTAGATATAAATAAAATATTGCCAGGACATCATAGCTTAAATGTAAATACTGATATAGTAGAAAAAATATGGGAAGCATTTGTAGAAATAGAAAGGCAAAATAAATTAAAACAAGGAAATGGAATTTTTGAATTTGATAAATTCAGTATACATATTTAATTAATCGTACTATTAAGATATTACGTTTTGAATAGCAGATGAAAAATCTGCTATTTTTGTGGTAATATATACATATAGATGTAACTCTACGTTTTGTATGGATACTTTTTATAATATTCTTGATAATATTATTTGTGGAAAGAGGGTTAATTATGAATCAAGAAAAGATAGGAAAATTTATTGCTGAATTAAGAAAAGAAAAAAACATGACTCAACAAGAATTAGCAGATAAATTAGGTGTGACTGATAGAGCTATTTCTCATTGGGAAAATGGTAGAAGA
>Ga0247611_10005079_pt1 | contig 17779 bp, 11 predicted proteins | sample 177DNAGHGhighgp2_FD_192422 | JGI IMG/M metagenome (GOLD analysis project Ga0247611, IMG submission 192422) | Sheep rumen microbial communities from Palmerston North, Manawatu-Wanganui, New Zealand - 1770 DNA GHGhigh gp2 | ecosystem: Host-associated > Mammals > Digestive system > Stomach > Rumen... | reverse complement strand
AACTCTGCATCACGCCCAAATACCTCTCAAAAATCGTGAAAGAGACCAGTGGGCAATCGGCTCCAGAATGGATCGATCAATATGTCATCCTCGAAGCGAAACAAATGCTGAAACACAGCGACTTATGCATCAAGGAAATCTCCGACGAACTGAATTTCGCCAACCCTTCGTTTTTCTTCAAGTATTTCAAGAAGCACACAGGAATGACGCCGAACCAGTATCGGAACAGCTGAAGGGTTTCATTTCGGCAATTCAACGGCAGGCCAGCCGTAGTCTTGCACCATCTTGACAGGAAGATTGTTCTTCTTCACATAGTCGGCGATAAATTGCAGTCTGATGCTCTCGCGTTTCTCTTGGTTACTGTTGACCTCATGGAAGGCTTCATACTGGTCGCCAAAGATCCTCTTGGCGCTTTCCATGTTGCCGGCACCGTCCTCCACGGCATCGAAGCCAGTCACCTCAAAGCCGTTTTCAGTTTTCTTCACATGCATCAAACCGGGATGGCTACCTCCAGATGCTGTTTTTAGGGTATCGCCCGAAAGTTCATAGTTGAACACCCAGAAGTCGCCCCATACCAAGATGTCATCGGGATTGGTTTCGTCGGTGCTGACAACGTAAGCGTATGGAATGCACACATCGCTCTGTGCGTAGTTCTTGCCTATCTCGTTCACCAAATAGTTGTCAACGGCGGTGAGACATGTCGTTTCCTCTGCCACCACAACCTCGGTTTGAGCTGGTGCTTCGGGTTGTGTCTCAGTTTCTGGTTGCTTGGCACTGTTGTTCTTGCATCCAGTCATGCTTATGCCACTAAGAATAGTGATGGCGGCCATCATCCAAGTTTTCATTGATTTGTTCATTGTATTATTTTTTAATGATTTAGATTCCATTTATGCTGCAAAGGTAATGAATAAGACTTATCGTATCACAATTTTCGTGATCATCTCTTGTCTTTCGCCAGTAATCTTCAGGAAATACATCCCCTTGCAGCACTCTCCCAGGTTGAGGACGGAGCGGCCATCCATGCGGTTTTCATAGACCTTACGACCAGTGATGTCGTAAACTACCACATTCCATTGGCCTGCACCAAGATTGAGGTTGAAGGTGCCGTTGGAGGGATTGGGATAGACCAATATGCTGCCACTTTCCAACTCATTCACACTTGAAACTCCCTCTCCAATCAAAGTCTCTGACGGAGCCTCGCAACCGTCACTGTAAACAGCCATAATGAAATACCCTGCTTCGGCTCCTACAGTAATCGTATCCATATACTCATAGCCCCAATAACCAAGATGATAAGTGGAATCCGCCCAATCCACGGCTCCAATAACCACATTGTCGCGATACACATCGAATCGCTCTATTTCGCCTGTTGAGCCTTCTTCAGGTGATTTCCAATGTAACCATAGAGGAGATGTATCTTTCCATACAGGTAGCTCAATAGAAAAATCTCGCACTGGATTGCAATACACTACTGGCATCTCACCCATTGGATTGGCGATCTCGGCCAAGCAAGCGATGTTCATCTGGCAGTACTGTTGCGACATCTCGAAACTGTTCACACTCGTTCCAATCACGTCGTTGGGCGTGTGGATGTAAGGGCTGTAGCTCTGGTAGTCCTCGAAAGGATAGATGCCCATGTAGCCGTGGTTATTGAAAGAGGTGTGGTCGCTGTCGCCCTCGTTGAAGTTGACATGGCGGATGGGCAGTTCGGGATAATACACCTCACCTACATTCATATAATAAGTGCCGATAGGCTCCACCGAGTTGGGATAGATGCAGTCGATATGGATTGGGTCGCCGGGATTCAGGTAGCCGTTCATGTCGTTGTTGAAGTAACCGATGATGTCCATACCCTGCTCTTGACAACGCGAAGCGTAGGCTTCACTCCCGTAAAGGCCCATCTCCTCGCAGCCGTAGGCACAGTATATAATGCTATATTCGAACTCATACTGGGTCATGATTCTCGCACTCTCCAGCACGCTGGCCACGCCTGTGGCGTTGTCGTCGGCACCAGGAGCTGTGCCACCGCCATACATTGCCTCGTAGGAGAATGAATCGAAGTGGCTACCACACACCACGTATGTATCGGGATAGAGTGTACCACGCTGTATGCCAATGACATTTGGAGCCGCTTGGCCACTGCCCATCCATGTATTGGCATTGAAAGGTTGCTGCTCGACCTCTAGGCCAAGAGCCTCCATACGACTGGCAATCCAATCGGAAGCGGCAAAGGCGTTTTCGGAGTTCCAAATGCGGCTGCCATAATCCTGCAAGTGCTGAACCGTAGCCTCAAGCGAGTCCATGTTGACTTGATTCAACATCTCGCGTATACGAGGGTCTTCTTCCGTCACCACTGGGAAATCACGGGTAAGCTTGGCAAGACTGGCTTTCTTGTTGAAGATGGCAACGGCACCGTCGTTCTTGTAAGGCATTACAGAGCCTTTCACGATGACATAATCCTGTGTCACATACAATGCGTCAAACTGCTGCTGTTGCGCTTTCGGACAATACACCAAAGTATAGCATCCATTGTCAGAGAAAGCGTTTTCGTCAATCATCACCATACTGCCAGCATCGAAACGTTCGGCCGTGGCGAAGACTTCAGAACCAGTGTAGAAATGCACCATCAAGTTCAGGTCAGAAAAGTGTTTTTCCAGCTCGGCGCGACCCGAATAGGGAAGCATCACGAAACTGCCAGCCAATGTTACAACACTCAGGACAAGCATAAACATGGTAAAAAATATCTTTTTCATTTTTAGCTATTTAAGGTGTTAATAATCGAAACACAATTGTATTTGCAAAAATAAACAAGAAAACGACATTCGGCTATAAAAAACACAAATTGTGATCACTTGAACAACAAAGCGAAAACAGTCAAGTTGCTGTCGCTCTGCTCAAGGATGAGGTTACCGTTATGCCGCACCATGATTTGTTTCGACAAACTCAAGCCTATGCCCGTTCCATTAGGTTTGGTGGTGTAGAACGGAATAAAGATCTCCTCAATCTGGCGCAACGGGATGGCTTTTCCGTTGTTGGCCACGCGGATGACGGTCTGGTCTTCCGAGTTCAGGTCGGCGGTGATGCGGATAGATGTAGCACCGGCCTGCACGGCATTCTTAATCAGGTTGTTGAACACCTGCATGATTTGGCCTTCATCGGCATAGATGAGCAAGTCGGGCGTGTTGGCTTGATATGTCAAGGTGGCACCTTGTTCGGCAACCTTGGCCTTGTTGAGGAGCAGCACACGGTCCATCAGTTCATCCACCATCACCGCCTTGCGGACGGGCGGCTGGGCCTGCGTCATGCTGCGATACGACTCCACAAAACGGATCAAGTCCTTCGAAGATGCTGAGATGGTCTCCAAGCCTGCCTTAACATCAACACCTTCCTCGGTGAGCAGGGCATCGCTCAAGGAAGCGATGGGTGCGACTGTGTTCATGATTTCGTGCGTCATCACACGAAACAGCTTGTTCTGCGAGGTTTCCTCGTTGGCTGCGTCACGTCGCTCAAAGATGCCCTTGATGCGGTTGAGGGAGCGGTTAAGTGCCGACTTCTCTTTGAAGTGGAAGTTCAACTCACCGTCCTCCAAGGCATCCATCATGAACCCCACTTTACGGGCATCGTTCCTGCGCACGACAAGCGCCGTCACCACCACAGCGGCCACAATGGCCACAACCACAACCAGTATCCAAATCCATACACTCATATTCCGTATTTCTTTAGACGGTTATATAAAGTAGGTCGGCTGATTTTCAACGCTTTGGCCACAAGGGTTAGGTTTCCGTTGTAGGTCTTCATTGCATTGCGTATGACTTGTTCTTCGGCACTTTCCAGTGTTTGGCTTTGCGATTTTGAGCCAGTTTCGTCCATCAGTTCCGAGGCGCGAAGTTGGAGGTCGGCGGCGCGTATGAGTTCTGCCTCGGAATAGATGACCGCCTTTTCGATGCAGCCTTGCAGCTCGCGGATGTTGCCACTCCAACGGCAGCGTTGCAAGAGATTCATTGCCTCGTCGGAAAGGCCTTGTGCCTTGCGGTGGTACTTCTCGGCGTATTGCTTGACGAACATCTCTGCCAAGGTGATGATTTCATCGGGACGCTCGCGCAGCGGCGGCAGGTGCAACGTGACCGTGTTGATACGGTAGAACAAGTCTTCGCGGAAACGCCCTTCCTTGACCATCGTCGCCAAGTCCATGTTGGTGGCGCAAATCAGGCGGATGTTGATGGGGATGGATTTCGTGTCGCCCACCTTGGTGACGCTGCGGTTTTGGATGACACGCAAAAGCTTGGCCTGCTGTGCCAGCGGCACATTGCCAATCTCATCGAGAAACAGCGTGGTGCCGTTGGCCTGCTCAAACTTACCGATGTGGTCGGCATGGGCATCGGTGAAAGCCCCTTTCACATGGCCGAACATCTCGCTCTCGAACAAAGTATCCGTGATGGCTCCGATATCTACGCCCACCATCTGCTTGTTGGCGCGATTGGAAAGGCGGTGTATCTCGTTGGCCAGCACATCCTTACCCGTTCCGTTCTCGCCCGTGATGAGCACCGTGGCATCAGTGGGAGCCACTTTCTCCACCATCTTGCGCAGTCGTTGCATCACCTCGCTCTCACCCCAGCGCATCGTAGGTGCGGGTTCGGCAATGGAGGCCTTCCCCGTGACCTTACGATGTTTCTTGCAAGCCTCTTCGAGTATGGTAAGCAGTTTGGCATTGTCCCAAGGCTTCACCACGAAGTCGAAGGCACCGCGTTTCATGCCTTCCACGGCGAGGGCGATGTCGGCATAGGCAGTGAAGAGCACCACCTCCACCTCTTTGTAGTCGCGTTTCAACTCCGAGAGCCAGAAAAGCCCCTCGTTGCCCGTGTTGATGTCGGTGTCGAAGTTCATATCGAGTAGCACCACGTCAGGTTTGAAGGTCCGCATGGTCTCCATCAGCACCTTGGGCGAGGCGATGAGTTCCACCTCGGCGAAGCGCATAGGCAGTAATATCTTCAGCGCCGACCGAATGCCGGCGTTGTCGTCGACGACTAGGATTTTGGATTTGAGTTTGGACATAACAGAACTTTTAATGACAAAATTACATCTAATTTAAATATCTACCAACCCAATCGGCCATAAAGATGGGCAAATTCAGCAAGTTGCCGTCTTTTTTGATGTTGTTCATAGAGAATCGTATCCGCAAATCGGGGTGGTATTTCTTGTCGTACTCGGCAAAGCTCTTTCCGCTGATGCGCTTGTCGGACTTCACCTCTATCGGCACGACCGAAAGTCCTTTGGCAATCAAGAAATCAACCTCGGCTTTGTTGCCTTGCAAAGTCCAGTAATTTGGAATGTCAAAACCTTGTGCCAACAGCGAAGTGAGGACAAAATTCTCGGCCATGGCACCCTTGAATTCAGTGAACAAATGCGTCGCATTGATAAAAATCTCAGCAGGCAGCTTTGACAATTTACGCAACAGGCCTATGTCTAACAGATATACTTTGAATGCAGAGGAGTCTTCATAAAAACTCAGCGGAAGTTCGGGTTTTTCGCACAGTTTCACTTGGTAAATCATTCCGGCATCGACCAGCCACTGCAATGCGTTCTCGTATTCTCTCGCTCTTGCACCTTCGCGCACTACCCTATAGACGAATTTGTTGTTTTCGCGCGACAATTGCTCTGGTGTTGACTTCCAAATAGCATGGATTCTAGGGATGTCGGTCTTTAAAGCGTGTTTGCTGAAATCTATTTCATAGGCCATCAAATTCTCCTCCAACACTTTTTCAACCGCATCGACTCCTTTGCCCCATATCATTGAACGTGCTGACATTGGCAAACCGCCACAAACCTGATAGGAGTGATAATGCAATTCCGCTTCATTGAAGAGAATTGTCGGCAATGGCTCTGTATTCTCTTGAAAATCATTTAACTGATTATATAGTCTTATATCCGCCGCACGCAAATACTCTTTGAAGCTAACAGGAAACATCTGCAAAAAATTCACCTTGCCCACAGGAAACGAGAAATTTCCCTCATTGATGGCCACGCCAAGCAGCGAACCTGCTGCAATGATGTGATATTCTGGGGCATCCTCACAAAAATACTTCAGAGCGTTCAAGGCTTCTTTGCACTCCTGAATCTCATCAAAAAAAAGAAGCGTCTTTTCAGGCAACAGAGGAACATCCGTGAAAAAAGCCAGTTCTTGAATGATGCGCGACGGATCTTTGGTCTTCTCAAGCACCTCTGCTAATTCACGTTTGCGGTCGAAATTGAAAACTGCTAAATGTTCATAATATCGCTTGCCGAAATCCTCAACCGCCCATGATTTCCCAATCTGACGGGCTCCTCTTATGATTAAAGGTTTGCGATCAGGTTCGTTTTTCCATGCCAACAATTTTTGTGTTATATCTCTTTCAATGATTTCCATAGCGTTTTAATTTTTCGGCAAATTTACAACCTTTTTTCAATAAATCACACTTTATCTCAGAAAAATGTGATTTTTCTCACACTTTTCGACGATAAAACGTGATTATCACTCCTTTCTCAACATCTCCATAAGTAAAGATATTTTTTTATTCAGATTACCGAAAAAAAATTACCGAAAAATCATAATTTATGAATCACTCCTTCTTCAACGCCCAAACCGAAATTCACGAATAAATATATTCTCATTTGAAAAATCATCGGCTATTGAGATTTATTGATAAGATTAATATAATATCTTATAAATCATAATATTACGCTTTTCTACTTCGCAAAAATACATTTTTTTTGATTTTGCGAAATAGAAAAGCAGTAATTTATTATTCCATTATTCGGTTTCACTCCTTCTTCAAAGCCTCAGCTGGATTCGTCCGCGCGGCCTTCAAGGTCTGCCAAAGCACAGATAGGAAGGCCATCAACATACCGAGGATGGCGGCCACGGCGATGATCCAACCGTAATGCTCAATGCGATAGGCGAAACGATCCAAGTAGCGGCCACAGAACCAAACGGCAAGCGGGATGCCGATGAGTGCGGCAATGCCAACCAAAACCATGTAGTCCTTCACCGTGCGCCACAACTCGCGCCGGACATTGCTGCCAAACACCTTACGCACAGCAATGCTCTTGGTGCTTTGCTCGCTGTAATAAGTACTCATGGCCACGAGGCCGAGCAAAGAAATCAGCACCGAAAGCAACATGAACAGTTCCAGCAGGCGCATGGCCATTTTTGCAGGTTGAAGCAACAAGTTGTTAAGGTCTTTCACATAGCCGTTCTGTGCGGCTTCGACGACCATGCCGTTCTGTTCTTCGGAATAGGCACGGTAGGCTTGCATGATGGCTTTCTCGGTCTCTTTGTAATCACCTGAAACGTCAACCATCACGCCGTTGCCCCAAGTCAAATCTTCCGCCTTGGCGATGATGACTGCCGAAAACTGGTTGGGTTCAGACGACGCTGCCGAGCGTGTCGGGATGTCCTCATAGATGCCGCCCACTGTCTCGGGGCGAGAGCCATTGATGCGCATGTGTCGGGGGTAATAATGCACCGTTGAGTCGTTCAAAGCGAGTTTTTCAGCCAAAGTCTTCGACATCCAGACCGAATTGGTTTTGGGTACGCCAAAATCCTCAACAACCTGCAAACCGAGCATATTGAAATAGGTCTCGTCGCAAAGGATAAGTTGCATGTTCACCATTTCGCCGTCGGGCGTTTTGACGCTGGTGCCCATGTTCATCTGCCCCGCGAAACCACGACCGTAGCCTACTGCGTTCACGTTCGGGATCTTCTCCAAACGGTCGATGAGGGGTGCTATATCGGAATAGTCCGCCACCCAGCATTGCAACGAATACAAACCCTCCGAGCGCATGTTAGTGGGACGGTTCATCATGTGGCGCATCTGCACCTCCATCAGGATTGCCATGGCAATCAGGACGATGGTGATGGTGTTTTGGAACACGATGAAGACCTTGCTGAAGACCCTTTTGGTTTGAATCCGATAAGTGCCACGCACCACGTCAATAGGTTCGAAACGCGAAGCGATGGCGGCAGGCGCGATGCCCGCCAAAGTGCCCAACAGCACAACCGCCACAAGATAAGCTGCCACAATGCCCGCCGACCACTCAAATCGGACAGGAACAAACTGCTCAAACGCCTCAGCATCAATACCCGTCTCGCCATCTGAAACGGCTCTTAGCAAGTCGTTTATCATCGGGAGCAAGGCGACAGCCAGCAGCAAGGCCAGTATGAAACAAACCGCCGTAAACGTCACAGACTCAGCGATGTACTTCATCACAATACGGCCTTTCGTGGCACCGTGAAGCCGGCGTGTGGCCATCTCCTTGGCGCGTTTTCCCGAAAGCGCCATGTTGAGGTTGACATAGTTGAAAATGGCCGAAAGCAAGAGCAACAAAACCACCATCGTAAGCATTTGCAGCACCGACTTGTTGCCTTTCTTGAACACCCACTGGCTATCATTGAAAAAAACCTCTGGCAAGTTATAGATTGGCATAGCCTTCACGAAACCGTCGGAATAATTGGGAAGTCCGACCGCCTCGACTTTTTTCGCAAGCTGCTCACGGTCAGTGCCTTCATAGACTTTTATCAAGGTCACATACTGCCCAATGCTACTGAAAGGCTTTTGGTTACCCGAGGCATACAGCTCTTCAAATTCGGGATTGAAAAGCACATCAGTGTAAGGTATCATCGAGTTGGCGGCATCCTTAAACACGCCACAAACCACGCCTTCAATTTTTTCATCGAAATAACTGACTTTGAGCGGTTTACCAATAGCATCGCCATTGAAAGCACTGTTAGCAAGCGACTCGGACACAAGACAATGCCCTTTGAGGCGGAACTCGTCCATGCTGCCTTCGAGCAAGGTCAGGCTGGGGAAAAGATCAAAAATTTCGGGGTCGGCCTCGGTGATGAAGGCTCTGACAGGCTGCTCGTCGCCGAAGGTGATGTAGCCGTCATAGTCGGAGCCAGAGATGCGGCACACGGCTTCAGCCTCGGGAAGCTTGTCCTCAAAGACGGCCTTGTCCCACCAAGAAAGCGACAGATAATCTTGATTTCCAACGGCATAAATACGGTTTCCGTCGGGATTGCCGTAAGCCACGGAATACTGTTGATACACATAATTGCCAATCAAGATGACGAAGGCAATAGAAACGATGAGACCGATGGCCTCGATGACGGTGTAGAGTTTGTTTCGGCTTAAAAACTTCAAATAACTGCTCATAATGATACAATGTTACAATTAAACGAGTATCCCATAGCATTGATTGTGCCAAAATTGCAACTTAGTAATAATCAACGAAATACAATTTTGTCGTTTTGTAAAGGTGTAAAGTTTCTTTACAGTGGGTGTAAAGAAACTTTACAACCTACTTTTCCAACAACTCTTTTGCCAAACGGTTGAGTCTGTCGGCGTCAATAGGTTCCAAAATGATTTCTTCGGGTTCGAGATCCAAGAGAAACTGCATATAGTTCGGAAGCGTCAACAGAGGGCCTTCACGCCCGACGTTGAAGTCGCCGAACTTGATGGCATGGTACACATGATATTTGTCGGGATGCTTCAGTGCAGTTGAAAGACTTTTGGCCTTGGCAGTCTTGGCCTTGACTTCAACGGGAACACATTCTCCCTTGTAACCAATCAGGAAGTCCAATTCCATACCCGATTCCTTGCGATAGTAGTACAAAGCCTGCTCTTTCTTATGGAGCGTATCAGCCATCAGGTTTTCAAAGATGGCACCTTTGAAGCCTCCCAAGTTTCCTTGAACAATGTCGTTCCGGGTAGAACCGCCAAGCATGGTGACAAGCAATCCAATGTCGGTAACATACACTTTGAAGGTTGATTCTATGGCATTGCCTTCCATTGGCAAGCCAGTCGCTTCCGTGTTATAACAACGACGGATCATTCCGGCATCTTCCAGCCATTGAAGCGACCCTGCGTAATCCTCTGCGCGACCATCTTTCTTGATGAGATTGTATTGGAACTTTTTGTAGTCCTTGGCTAATTGCTTGGTAATGGAATCGAAGCAGCCGCGAATGTGGGATTTGTCATCGTCGCTGGCATATTTCACCATGTCATCTTTATATTCTTTCAGAATCCTACGAAGGACGGCATCAACCTTGCTCATGTTGCCCGTCTCTATCAGCTTGTTCACTGCTGCGGGCAAACCGCCAACGGCGACATAACGGTTCAAGAGGTCTTTCATGGCGACATGCATCCCCATTGGAACAGGTTTTTCATTCTCCATGCAGTTTTTCAGAAAGGCAATCACTTCTTCAGAAATACCATTGGCCCACAGGAACTCCTCGAAATCAAGCGGATACATCTGCACAATGTGTTCAGAGCCAACAGGAATGGAATTTTTCCCCAACTGAATATTGTCCTCGCGTTTCCGTTTCAGTTTCTTTTTCTTCTCGCCATACCCCTGAACGCCCAAAAGGGAGCCGGTGGCAATCACATCAAAACGACCGTCTTCCTTGAAAAATTTCAAGGAGGTCCGGGCATCGGGACAGTCTTGGATCTCGTCGAAGATGAAGCAGGTTTGTCCGGGGACGAAATTGGCTCCTTTTATCTGGGTGGAGAGTTCAAGAAGAATCGCATCGACTTCTTTTGAGCCAAGGAATGCGCCAATGCGCTTGGGCTGCTTGGTGAAGTTCATGTAATACACATACTTATAGTTCTCCTCGGCGAACTTCCGCACGATAAAGGTCTTGCCGCACTGGCGCAACCCCATGATGACAAGCGGCAAATGTCCGGGTGTGTCTTTCCATTCCCGCAGAGTTTCTTCAATTCTTCTTTTCAGCATTTTTCAAACGGATTTTCGCTGCAAAAATACACTTTTCCAAACGAAAAAGCAACAATCCATCCCATTTTTCTGAACGAATATTTTGTATTTTACCCATTTTTCTAAACGAATAATTGACTTGTCAACCCATTTTTCTGAACGAATCATCACTCCTTCTGCAACACATCCACGGGGTTGGTCTTGGCGGCCTTGAGGGTCTGCCAAAGCACCGAGAGGAAGGCCATCAACAGGGAAATGACCACGGCAACGACGAAAATCCAGCCGTAGTTTTCGAGCCTGACGATGAAGCCTTCAAGGTAACGCTGCGCCGCCCACACCGCTATCGGGACGGCAATGACGCAAGCCACGGTCACCAAAACCATATATTCCTTCACGGTGCGCCACATCTCGCTCTCTACGGTGCCTCCAAACACCTTGCGCACGGCGATGCTCTTGGCGTTCTCGCCCGCGTAATAGGTGCTCATCGCGATAAGGCCAAGCAGCGAAATCAGCACGGCAAGCAGCATAAAAATCTCCAAAAGGCGCATGTTATTCTTGGCGGGTTTGAGCGCGTCGCGGTAGGAATCGTCAATAAAGCCATCAGCAATATATTGCGGCAACTCACCGTCACGCCATTCATCGACCACCTCTTGAATGGCTTTCCGCGCATCCGAATGATCACCAATAATATCCATTACAAAACCACCGTATTTGATGTCCTCGGCTTTCATGATACTGATAATCTGATAATCTTCGTCACCCACATTGCTTGTGGTCACCGGAAAATCACGAATCACGCCAGCCACCTGGTCGCAGTTGGTTGTCCTTTCCCTTAAAACATCGATTTCGTGGTCCTCATCGGTAAGTCCTGTGGCGGCAAAAGCCCGCTCACCAAACCATACTGTATTGTAAAGCGGTGTCTGATAATCTTTAAGGATTTCGAAGTCAAACATTTGAAAAGCAATGGCATCCATCATTGAATGCCGATACAAGATATTCTGTCCGTCACAGGTGAGGCTGTATTGTCCGCCTATCATAAACCCAGGCACGCCCCTACTTCTGCCAATCCGCTTCACGCAAGGCATTTTCTCAAGTTTGTCAAACAAATCGGATTGCGGTTCAGAGGCGAACACCGCCAAATAGTATTTGTCTTGCGTATTGCAATGTTTTGGGCGATTCATCGAAGTACGATACTGCGCCTCCATCACGATGGCCATAGCGATGAGAAAGACCGCCAAAGTGCTTTGGATGACGATGAATACCTTATTGAACACCATTTTCGTATTGCGGCGGAAGGTGCCTTTCACCACATCCATCGGCTCCACACGGCTGGCAAACACGGCAGGAATGATGCCATTGAGCACGCCAACCGCCACAACAACGCCTAAATAAGCCACAAGGTACATAGGTTTCATCTGAATAGCAATCGGCACATCGGGGCTGTTGAGCAAGGCGTTGACTGAAGGTGCCAACAAATAGGCTAACAACAAGCCAAAGCCAAAACAAACTGCCGTAAACACCAATGATTCAGCGATATATTTCCAAACAATTTCGCTTTTTTGCGCTCCGAGCAGTCGGCGCGTGGCCATCTCCTTGGCACGCTTTCCCGTGAGAGCAAACGACAGATTGATATAATTGAACACCGCAGAAAGCAGCAACAGAAGCCCGACAATTGCCATGAGTTTCATTGTTTTGAGGTCGCCACGTTTTAACTGGTTGTTAGGTTCACAAAAATCTTTAAAAAACAGATGGTCGAAGCGTGTCATGTCCAAGCGTTCGAAGAAAGCCTGACCGTACATATCGGGATAAATCGCCTTGCAAACCTGCTCCACTTTGTCGTAAATCACCTTCGGGTCGGAACCTTTTGTGAATTTGACAAAAGATATGGTTGTTCCATAACGGTCATAAGGCATGTCCCAAGCGGACTTGTTGAGGAAGTCGTGTTCATTGACAATCACATCCGTAGGAGTAAACACGGTGTTACGGAAGTCCTCAATTATTCCGACAACCATATATTTATTGATGATAAAATCCAATGTTTGACCTACTTTGATATCATGCTTCCGCGCAAAACTTTCACTGACAATGACATTCCCTGGCGCTTCAATGCCCTCAGGGCCGCCTTCAACGAATTTGAGGTAAGGAAACATCTTGAAGAAATCCTTGCCGACAGCGGTCATTGCGGCCTCAACCTCTTCATTGCCAAACATGATTGACGGCGCATTGGCCTCGATGCAATACCGCACGGCCATTTCCACTTCGGACACGCGGTCGGCGACCTCGTCGGTGAAGGCGTAGGTCAAGCCGAGATAACCAGGCATTCCGAAGGTGTAGATGTTCTTTCGGTCGGGGCTTTCGCGCGTGATGCTGTACTGCTGCCACGCGTAACTGCCGATGATGATGACAAAGGCGAGGCTGACGGCAAGACCGATGGCCTCGATGACGGTGTAGAGTTTGTTTCGGCTTAAAAACTTCAAATAACTGCTCATAATGATACAATGTTACAATTAAACGAGTATCCCATAGCATTGATTGTGCCAAAATTGCAACTTAGTAATAATCAACAAAATACAATTTTGTCGTTTTGCAAAAGTGTAAAGTTTCTTTACAGTGGGTGTAAAGAATCTTTACAGTCGGGGGCGATATTCAGCCTCTTTAATCTCAATATATCAACCCGACCATCCAAAGCGGCAATTTGTTGCCGTGAGGTGATTCGATGTCATCGGCCAAGATATAGGAATTGGGCAAATCGGCAATCTGGTCAAAGGTCTTGCCTTCGCCGCCGACTTCAAATGTCCACTTCCCGTCCACTTTAAAGTCGCCTTGTTGCTTGCCGTATTCCACCTTATGGCTATAACTCAACTGATTGACGGCAAAGCACTCACGCACCGTGCCAATCTTCACTGGCGTGTTTGCCAAAGCGTAAAGGAGATTGGGGTTTTCAAGATAAATCTTGTCGGGCTTCTGCATTTTCTTCACGGAAACGAGGTCGCTGTAGAGCAGATGGATAAGTTTCGCGTCGGCTAAATGTCCCAAATATTCAATGACGGTGTTACGCTGTAACTCAATCATCGAAGCCATCTTGGAGATGTCCACATCGAAAGGAACCTGCTGCGCCAAGACATTCAACAGCGCCTTGACCTTTCTGCAATTGCTCGGATTCACCTTGCGAAGCTGCGGCAACTCGACATCGATGACATAGTTCGTCACCTGCTCGATGAGTGGATAATAATCAATAGGGTTCCTCAGATAGAAAGGATAATACCCGAACTTCAGGTAGTCGTGGAAATGCTGTAACGGACGACACTTGCCGTTCACTTCAGCCGCGATTTCCTTGGCAGCAGCCAGTATCTCTTCCAACGAATGGCAAGATAGATCAATACCTTTATAGAATTGGAGATATTCCCTGAACGAAAGCCCAGGCATATAATAGCCACGGCAGCGGCGCGAAAGGTCGGCGTCGCCGTCAATCAACTTCAGCAACGACGAGCCGCTCAAGATGATTTGAAGGTTGGGATAGGTATCGGCCACCTCCTTCACCTCGCGACTCCAGTTCTCGTATTTGTGCGCCTCGTCGAGCACCAGCAACTTGCCTCCATGTTTGTAGAACTTCTCGGCGACCTCTAAAATGGTATGTTGGGTAAAATAAGAGAAATCAAGGGAGCAATACAGCGCCACCTCGCTACCGATACCATATTGTTGCCTGATGTATTGCCTCAACAAAGTCGATTTGCCCACGCCTCTCGGTCCCCGTATGCAAAGCATAGGAGCCTCCCAGTTGACGTGGTTGATGAAGTTTCTCACAATCTCCATATTGGTGGCGTTGAGCAAGGCATCCTGTTTCTCAAATAACTGTTCCATAGCGCTTTAGTTTTATTTGCTTTTTACAAAAAGCATTTTTATTATATTTTTGCTTTTTATAGAAAGCAATTATTACTTAATTCTGCTTTTTGCAGAAAGCAAAAATAGATATTTTTTGAATACCGTGCACAAAAACCATTATTTTTTACCTAATTTTCTTATTTTTACCCTTTCTGCAACACTTCTGTAATCCTCTTGCTGCAAATGGCCTGCACCACACCCGAAACAATCAGCGAGAGGAGCAGGAACGCCGCGAAGAACGACAACACGGCCACCGTCAGCACGAGGGAAACGGGCACATGATAGGCAAAGCCTTGCAGCCAATGCAACGAGAAATAGACCGACAACGCACGGCATCAGGCAAGTCATAGCGCAATTGGCAGACTCCACCTGTGTATCTAGTGCCCGTGGCCTTATCCACCGACATCAACAAGATACATTTTTACCCTATTGTAAAAGTGTAAAGTTTCTTTACAGTGGTGTAAAGAAACTTTACAGTTCTTATTTCAAGCCAGTAAGGTCGAATTGATAAGTAAGGTCGTTGTTTTGTTCGTGCTGGAGAAACATCAACATATAAATGGGCAGATACACTAGGCGATTTTTGATTTGGATGTTTTCTTGGCAGAAAACAATTGCCTTAGGAATGGCATATTCTTCGTTGTCCATGATGTTGCTCAATGCACGATGCCGCTCATAAGCCTTGCCCGACTTCACCTCGATGGGCAGCACTTCGCCTTGATATTCCACCACAAAGTCGAGTTCGCCTTGTTTCTTGCTGTTGAAGTAGAAAAGGTCGTGATCGATGGCAAAACCATGGGCGTAAAGCTCCTGGACAACCAGGTTTTCAAAAGCCGCACCATAGTTGACATTTAGGCTACTCAACAAACGGACTTGGATATTGCCTCCGTACATGGCGGCCAATAGTCCCACGTCGTTCAGAAACAACTTGAAGAGGTTGCGTTGCTTGTTCAAAAGTAAAGGAATCTTTGGCGCTTCAACATTATAGGTCGGAATGGCAACGCCTGCATCTTTCAACCAAAGGAATCCACTCTCATATCTGGCAAAACGGGCTTTTTCGCTCAACTCCTTCAAAACAAAACGTTTGTTTTTGGCATTCAGTTCAGCTGGAATCAGGTTGTAGATTTCCTCAATCTGAAGTTTGCGTTCTTTTTCATACTTGGTGATGTCGCGTTTGTAGGTTCGGATAATGTCGCGCTGCTCGTTGAGTACGTTACGAAGATTGTTGGTGTCCAAGTATTTCTGCACTGCCGATGGCATTCCACCGACAATCATATAAAGCGTAACTAGTTCCGACATCTTTTTATGGATAAACTCATCAACCTTGGTTTGGTTTTCATAGCATTCCTTTAAATGCCCCATCACCTCTTCGCCAATGCCCAAAGCTTTAGCAAACTCTTCCAAATCAAGTGGATACATCTCCAATTCTCCCATATAACCCACGGGGACACTTCGTAAATCTTTCAATTCAACTCCCAAGAGTGAGCCGCTCATGACATAGCGGTAACTACCTTCGTCCACGAGAAACTTGATGGCCGTCACCATCTCGTCACATTCCTGGACCTCGTCAAAAAAGATAAGGGTTTTGCCCGGCACCAGTTTCTTTCGAGTGAATGCTGAAATGCGCATCAGCAATTCCGCTGCACTTTTAGGATGGCTGAACAGTTCCACCGCATCGGGTTGCTCAATGAAATTGATTTCAACCACTTGTTCAAAGACTTCTTTTCCGATTTTACGAACGGCAAAAGTCTTGCCCACTTGTCTCGCTCCAGTGACCAACAATGCCCGTTTTTCGTTAGTAAAAAACGCTCTCAAAAATTGATATGCTTTCCTGTTTATCATAAAAACTTGTATTTCAGTGCGCAAAGATAACAATTTTTACATTATCCAAGACAAAAAGCATATCTTTTTGACACTTTTCCAAGGAATTTTGGCCGATTTTTGACACTTTTCCAAGATTATTCGCTCCTCAACGACTTCACCGGATTCATCGTAGCCGCCCGCAAACTGCGTAAGGTGACCACCGATATCGTGACCGCTAAGACGGCCAACAGCGCGAGGGCGAACACCCAGACATGCAGCGGCACCTGATAGGCAAAGCCTTCCAAATAACGCCGCATGATGACGATACTCACCGGCACGGCAATGACGAAGCACACCAGCACAACTTTTACGAAGCGCGAGTTGAACATCGCTAAAATCTGCCCCACCGTGGCGCCATGCACACGACGGATGCCGATTTCCTTGCGGCGGTGCTCTGTCTCGAACATCACCAAGCCGAACACGCCCATCAGCGAAATGACGATGGCCAACACTGTAAACAAAGTGACTAACTTCGAAAGATTGTTCTCCTTTTTGTATTGGTTTTCAATGGCTTGTTTAAATGGTCTCATCCATACCGAAAAACCATCGCCTAATGTTGGATCAAGGTCGTTGAGGGTTTTTATTGTGCGTTCCATCAAAGCTTGGGTATCAACGCCAGCTTCGGTGCGGATGAACAACCTCATGCACGGACTCCACGGCTCCTTGCCATAGACATAGAATGCAAATGGACTAATCTCATCGCGCAAAGCAGAGAAGTTGAAGTCCTTGCAAATACCGGCAATCTCGGCAGGGGCGTCTTTATGACCCCCGATTCTGTCTCCAGTGGTGATGCCGTATATTTTCTGAGCCGTCTCGTTGATGATATAGACTCCGTTTTCCGATTGCTCGTCGGCGGGAGTAAAGTCGCGGCCTTCCACAATGTCGATGCCCATGAAACGCAGGAAGTTCCACGAGACGGGATAAACCTGCCATTGCACATCGTTGTCATTGAACGGACGGCTCCAGGCCATACGGCTGTTGGCCACAAACGGGCCGTCGCCCCAAGCAATATCCTTGACGGCAGCATCGGCTTTTAACCGATTCTCGACAGTTTCGCGGTTGTTGGCAAGATCCCATGTCACATGCGATTGAAGCAGGTTTTCTTGATTGAAACCCATGTCGTGATTCATCATGAAATCGCGTTGCTGATGAACAAAAATCGCACAGATAATCAGCACGATGCTCACGGTGAACTGCAAGCCTATCAAGCCGATGCGGAAAGCCTTGCCTTTCTGCGTGGTGCCGAGTGTGCCTTTCAAGGCAAAAGCGGGATTGAACGAGGTGGAGA
>Ga0247611_10005078_pt1 | contig 17782 bp, 6 predicted proteins | sample 177DNAGHGhighgp2_FD_192422 | JGI IMG/M metagenome (GOLD analysis project Ga0247611, IMG submission 192422) | Sheep rumen microbial communities from Palmerston North, Manawatu-Wanganui, New Zealand - 1770 DNA GHGhigh gp2 | ecosystem: Host-associated > Mammals > Digestive system > Stomach > Rumen ... | reverse complement strand
CCAATCCCCAATCCCCTATAGGAATATAGTCCTTTTACATATTTATAATTTAATTTATTTTATTTTTTATTAACTATAATTAATCAATACTATAAATGAAATTGCAATTTACTTTTTTAAATCTCGCCTATACCTTCATCATCCTCAAATATATTATCATTATCTCCTTCTTCTTCATCTAGTTCATTATTATTTTCATCTTCATCCAGATTTATTTCTTCATTTTCATTGTTTTCCTCGGGTTGTATAGAATTTGTGTTTATTTCTTGAGTTTCCTCATTTTCATCTTCTTTGTTCACTATTTCATTTGTTTCAACTCTTTCTTCCTTATTATTAGCATCCTTTTTTTCTGAGAATTTATCAAGATCTACTATTTCATCATTAATTAATTCATAGAACTCCATGGCTTGTCCAATTCTTAATCCTGCATTGCATTTATCACATTCTTGGCAGGGATTTTCTAAACCTTCTTCTTCTCTTTTTTTATTACACTGATCACAATTATTATCTGGACCACATTTTGTAATAAAATTGATCTCTCTTTTAATGTTTTCAAAAATAGTGAATAATTCTGTTCCAAAATCTTCATTGTCCATAAATTCTGGTCTCCATAAATCAGCTCTTTGAATATAATCAAAAAGTTTTTGGAATTCTCCTATATCAGTATCTCCTCTTTTTCCACTCAAATATCTGGAAATAAGTCTTCTAGTAGCTCTTGCTAAATCTTGTTTTTTGACCAAACTATCTTCTGTGATAGAGGATTCTATAACTTTCTTTATCTTCTTTTTCATATCTTCAGTTAAATGCATTTTATATTGTTCGTTTAAATTATTAGTAAATTGCTCCCAACATAAAAATTCAATTAACTCATAAATATTTATTAGAGTATTAATACTATACATTTGAATGGGATTATCTTTATCTTTTTGTTCTATATCATCATCAGTGTTTTCTATGAAGAATGATTTCAAAAAATCATCTATCTCAATATATTTTGGTAAATCTTTGATAACAGATAATATACTCTTATTTTTATTGAAGTTTTCTTTCTGAATATAGTCTATTAATATTTGACATGAAGATAAAATATCTACATAGAAATTTTGTTTTTTTGCTTTTTTTTCTTTTATGAAAGAATATAATAATTTTTCTTCCTCTAAAGTTAAATTCCTAGAAGGATATTTGATATTATAATTTGTAATAATTGATGACCTATTACTTCTAAATGTTTCATATAAATAAGATATAAATTTAATAGGATCATTTGCTTCTTGATAAATAAATTGTTTTACTCCAGGTAAGATTTTTCTCGCTAATTCATTTTCAATTGAATCAAAATCAAATTTTATTGATTTTTTAAATTCTTTAAAATCAATTTTTCCATTTTTAAATATATCTCTCATTGAATATTGAAATATCATATCTTTAGCAGCTTTCACAGATTCAAAATTAATTTTTACCACGTCTTCTTCAGTTGCTTCTTGTACTTGGATTTCCTGACTTAGTTGAGAAAGATAAGATCTAAGCAAAGAATTAGGTCCTATAGATTTAATAATAGTTCTTACAAATTCATTTTGAGAATCAATGAAATTCTTATATGCAGAAGCTAAATACATTCCTCCATATAGTTCTCCATCATCAGGTAAAAAGTGAATTAAAGTATGATCCATTGTTATATTTAATACTGGCATAGTTGGTCTACATAAATAGTTTGTACATTTTGATTTGATTTTATTCCAAGAATTAATATATGGAACCAAGATTTCTTTTTTTATTTCATCAATATTTTCATTTTCATCAAAACATTCTAATATTTTTTTTGTTTTTGCCTTATCTCTTTCTATTTTGTTGTTATATTTGTTATATAATAAATTTACCAATTTATTAATATTTATAACATTCTCAATTAGCCCATAGTCCTCATTGCAAATTAATACTTGATTTAATAAACAATAATTCTGTGTATAATCTTTCTTTTTTCCTAAACATGATTCCATTTCTTTTATATCTGGATATTTTGATAACAAAAACAAATCCAAATTTGGATATTCATTCTTATCATATAAATCACTAAAAGGTGAATAATTCTCAGATATTATTTCAATCAAAGATTGAGGATCACTTCCCTTTATTTTTTCATTATAATTATTATATTTGGATTCTTCAGCTTCATATACTTCTTTATTATTAACTAATTGCTCAATATAATTTTTTATGCTTGTTTCAAATTCTTGTCTTTTTTCAATTGTAGACATATCTTCAATGCTTTTCATTAGTTCAATTATTTTATCGAAAATAATATTCATAAAAGATTTTATATTATTTATTTCTTTCTCAGCTAAAATTGTCTGAATTATTTCCCAATTTTTTTCTATCATTCTTATGCATGTGAACTCACCATGAGTATATAAATTCAAATCTTCATCAGATAAATATCCAAGTAAATTAGCCAAAAATAGATGAGAATATAATATATAATTTAGTAATCTGAATGAAAGCTCATCTAATGTTCTAACATTATTATGCCTATTTATAAAAAATATAGGCTCTTCCTTTGTTATTCCTTTTGGTTGTTCATTAAGATATTTATCAACATATCTTTTTTTGTATTCATCTAAAAATATACATGGTATATTTCCTGCAGCGATTTCTTCCTTAGACCAATAAGTAACATTTTTATCTTCTTCTGTTAAAATAACTCTCCAATGGTCTGTTTGCCCTGCTTCTGGACCTAATAATTTATGACTTTCTCCACTAATTTCTAACTTGCAATTTTTACATGGGAATTTACCACTTGGACAAGTGCAATTTCCTAGAGTATAATATTGGCCACATGTGCAAACATAAAATCCAGTTTTTTCAGTTGGATGTTGGGGAATTCTTAGTAATTCATTCAAAATATAATATGAATTAATAACAATATTATTATAAGGTAAAGTTCCAGGTATATAATTATTTGATACATATTCTTTACATTGTGGAGTCAATAAATTATTATAAAAATTATTATTCTTATATTGCGAAGATTGAAGAATAAATCTTAATGAATAACACATTATTTCAAATTGTTCTTGAGAAAATTTTCCATCATTTTTTTGTTTTCTAATAAATTCTTTGATTAATTCATCTATATTTAATAATTTATTCAATAAAGTTAAACTAAGTTGAGAAAGTCCTAAATTATTTGAAATTTTTAAAAATTCATTTTTAAAGTTTTCAATTATTTTTAAATATTCTTCCTTTTCACTCGAATAATAATATGAGATCAAATGATTAACTAATAAACAATATAATATATCTAAGCCATTATTATTTATGAAATCTTGATTTATTAATGAATCTAATTCTTCAAATTTATTATTTTTAAGATTGGTAAATGTAATCAAATCTTTTGAGTATTTTTCTTCAAAATTAGAAAAACTAATAAAGTGCTCATTTAAAAAGTAATTTGCTTTATTATTTTTTTTTTGAGAATCCAAAATTTCCCTATATTCAGTTCTAAATGGAAATTCTTTATCTTTATTAATTGATTCATTAAATTTAGAATAATTCTCAAAATATTGTAAACAATTTTTATAAAAGAAAATTTTTATTATTTTTCTTGAATTATTATCGTTTCCTGATATAATTTTAATGATTTCTTCAAATGATATTTTATCTCTACTATAGATATATATTTCTGCTAAATGCTTAATATACAATTTAATATAAGCAATAGAAAATAATTTTCCTAAATTATTTAAATTACTAGGTTCTAAATTTTTGTTTTCAACAACATTGTCAATATGAAGTAAAGCTTTATTTAAAAATAATAAATTTTGATTCAAAACTAATTCCTGGCATTCTTTTTCAGATTTAATATTTTGATTTTGAGGATCAGGCCTTCTATCTTTATATTTATTTACAATTTCATTAAAGTAATTATTTGCTAATAATTCGAAATAATATAATAAGACATGAGCAAATATTTCAGATTTAATATTTTCATAAAAAGAAAATATTCTATCACTTTTTCTTTGACTTATAAAGCTTAAGAAATATTTTTCACAATCCTCTTTTGTAAAAAATGAATATTTGTTTTGGGCTTTTTTAACAGTGTTTTTATCAAGCAAAACAGGAAATGGTATTTTAATTGTACTATCTATGAAATATAAGGATCTTTCCATTAATTTATCAGTTTCAAAAGCAAGCTTCAATAATTCAAATTTATAATCTTTATCATCTATTTTTTTATATTGTTGTATTAATAGCTTACTCATATAATCAGCTAATTTATCTGAATCTTGGCCATATTTATCTGAAATTATCTTTTTCAATTCTATAATATTTTCTTTTAGTTTATTAAATTCTTTATTTTGTAAATATTCATTATCATTCTTTACAATATTCATAACATTTTCTATAATATCTCTTACATCTGGCTCACTTTTAAATATATCATATAAAGATAATAAATTTCTAAGAGAATATAATTCATTACTATATAGTAAGAACTTTTGGTTTATTCTATTGAATGTAGCTTCAATGAATTTCAAAGAATCAAAAAATGGATAAAATGTGTATATTTCCATAGAATGAATAATTTCTTTATTAATATATATTGATTTTAATAATGACTCCATAAAATATAAAATATTTCATTTACATTTTTCTTATAACCAGGATTTCTATCTGATACTTCAGTCTTAATTATTTTTGATTTAATTATTTCTTTAGCTTTTTCAAGAGTATTTGGTATATAAGAACTTAATAAGCAGAAAACTTCTGTCATGAAAATTATTTCACCTTTATAACATTCTAAAAATAAAAATATTTCTGCTAAATTGTATAAGGTAAATTCTTCTTTTGTTTCATAGAAAGTTTCTTTAAATTCAATGTCATTTTCTGGATAGTTATCATCTTTTATTATAATAAATTTCATTTGTAATAATAGCTCTATGAAATTAATTGGATTTGGTAAATTTTCTACATTATTTGAAAATTTTTCTGATATTTCAACACAATAAATATTCAAATAATCAGAAAATATTGCCTTTTTTATATTTTCATAATTTGATGAGAATATTTCTCTCAAATTTTCATTTTTAGAAAATTCTTCCTTTGTTCCTTCAGTGATTTTATTATATTCAAATAAATATCTTTCAAGTGATTTTTTCTCATCCTGAAGTTCTTTTCTTGGTCTTAAACTATTTTCATTTTTAATATATTTTTCATTTATTTTTTGCTTTAAAATGAAATCAATTTTTATTCCATTGAGCCAATTATAAGAAGAAGGTATTGATAATTCTGTTATGACATTTACTTTATTGGCTCTAAGTTGGGTTTGAGGCATTTTAACAGAATAAATATCCATAGTTTCAAAAACTTCTTTTATTTGCTTTAAAATTATTTCATTTTGTATAATTTCATCATTATTTTCTTTGACTAAAAGACTTGAGAAAAATCCTCTTTTTTCAATATAATTAACTACTGAGAGAAGTTTGACAGAAAGTTCTGATATCATATATGTAGCTAAAACTTGGAAAAAATCAATATCTGTATTTTGAAATACTTTTGAAGTATAAACTTTTGGAATCATATTTGTTTGATTCATATTTTTTTTAGTATATTCAATTAAATAATTCCTTAATAATTGTACATTTTTATTTTCCTTATCAAATATTAATTTACTTAAAATTATATCAGTATATTCTCTCAATTTGATTTTACTAAATTTATTTAATAAATTATAATCAAAATAAGAAATTATTTTATTTAGATTTTTATCCAAAAATTTATCAAAATCAATAATTGAATTAAGCAATTGGGTTGAATCCTTAATATCTAAAATATTAATAAAATCATTTCTTTCACTCCTAAGATTATCAATAAAATATTGATCATAAGAATCATCTAAATTTGAAATTATTTCTTCCATAGAGAAAACACTCTTCTTTTTTTTATTTTTATCTTTGGTTTTTTGCATAGTTTTTCTAGTTAAATGTACCAAAAATATGACCTTCCTTTCATTTGTTTGATTATTACTATTTGTATTAATTATATTTTCATTTTCTTCTTGAATAGAATTATTATTTTCTTTTCCTTCATTTTGCTGCTTAAATTTTGTTTCATAATTATTTATCAGATAGGACAAATGATTCATCTTATTTAAATCTTTTTCTACAAATCTAAATATTAAATAGTCAAATTTACCTTCATATAAATTTGATATAATTTCTTCTACTTTATTTTCAGATTCAATTGAATCAACAATAACTTCTCTATATTTGATATTACTTTCTTCTGGAATCACTAATTCAAGAATCCCTGAAAAAGTATAAATAACATTTTTATCTTTTTTTGATTTTTCTAAAAATTGACTGAAATTATTTATTTCTCTTTCTTTGTAGAATTTGATTATTTTTTTTGCAATTTTTGCATTTTTACCTTTATCAAATCCTGAATATTTTACAGAAGCAATTATATCTTGGCAGAATGTAGGAGCTATTCTTTTTATAATTTCATCTTCTATAAATTCATTATCATTTACTTTATCTGGATTATTATTACATATTTTATAAATCAATCCCTCAATTTCATCATTTGTACAATTTATTAATAATTCTGGTAAATTGTATACTAAACTATTTTCTTTATTATTAAATGTTTTGATTTTTATGAGACTATCTGATATTTTTTGTGCCAATTGAATTTGATTTTCATTGAGAGAATCTTTAAAACTTACTATTTGCTTTTCAAATCTATTAAGAAGTGGAGGGTCAACTTTCATTTTGTCTAATTGATCCTGGGTAATAAGAAGGATTACTCTAAAGTTTCTATGGACTTCTGAGGAAGATTTAGAACTTGCAAAAGCTATTTTTGAAAAATATTTATCTCCCATTTTAGTATAATTTTGATTGAAAAGTTCGTAAAGGGAAGGATAAATTACTTCTAAATTTTTAAGAATTAAGACATTATCTTTATTCATCAAATATTGAATTTTATTTAATAGATCTTCACTATATCCACCTCCTTTTTCTGCAGCTTTTTTGTCAGATGAGAATTGACTACCAGTTAAAAACACATAATCTTTTCCTTGAGTATCTAATACATTCTCTAAATATTTTATAATAGTAGAATTTGCAACTAGCATTAAAAATCTACTATTATAATCATTTAGATTATCCTTAATGCATTCCAAAATATTATAAGTATAAGATTCATCTTCATTATAATTTGTATAAAGTTTTTGAAATTTAGATTTAATATTTTCTAAAGATGATGATAATCCTCCAAAATTTCTAGTTAATGACATTATACCTATTTTAGTTAATATTTTATCCTTATTTAATTCTTTTATTTCATTTTTCATTTTTTTTAATTCCCTCATTGCACATTTTATTAAGTGATAAAAATCTCTATTGCCATGGAAATTTTCTATTAATTTATCATTTACTATTGATTGCTTATATTCATAATAAGATAATGCTAATGCTTCAATTAAAGATTTGTAATTATTGGCTAATGTATTATCCATAGCTTTTGCAATAGTATCAGCAGTATGTATTAAATCTTCTTTATCTGGATCTGGCTTAGATAGTGTTAGACACCTATTCATTTTTGAGGCATCTATTTTCCAGTTTGAAATACCAACAAAAGCAATTTTAAATTCATTTTCATCATATTCTAATTGGGAATGAATTGCCTTCAGTGGGTTATTAGGACTTCTCTCAGCTAATCCCATTTCGTCAAAGAATATCATTGCAATGAATTTTTCTTTCTTTTTCTTTTTTTTTTCTTCATCTTGTTCTTTCTCAGCTTCTTTTAATATTCTTTCCAATTGATTTTTTGCATATGTTCTAGCTTTTGTAAATGTCTCTATTATACCTTGAGATGTACTGGTTTCACTTCCTTGGTAATTATACATAAATAATTGAGGATATTCTTTGAATAAATCACTTTTAGAGTAAATACCTTTCATTGTATTATTTACAGTTTGAATTGTCAAAGATTTTCCTTCTCCTGGTTTTCCAACTATTATTAAAGGAATTCTATTTACAATGCAAACAAATGATGTAAATAAATTTTCTATTAATGATCTATTTAAGGCAATTCCTTTGTCTACATCAATAATAAATTGTTCTGCTATATATAAAACTTCTCTATTGGGAATTTCCAAAAATTGATTACCATCAAAATATTTGAAAAGTATTTCGGATAAATCTTCTCTTATTTTTTTGTCAGATATTCTGAGATAATAGCATAAATAAAGTGTAATATTTAGAGCAGCCAATAATAAATCATAAATTTTTGCATAATTTTTCTTGTATATAGATTTATTTTTTAAATAATCAATGAAAAATTTGAAAAAGATATTAAATCTTCTGATTTCCCTAAGACTTACTGAAGAAGCATCATAATTCTTTCTTATAAAATTATGGCAATCACAAATACTATCTAAAGTTTTTTGAATTAATTTTTGACATTCATTATCTTTATTATCAGTATAAAAGCTTGTAATATTTTGTTCTATCATACTTTTTATATATTCTCTTTCCTCTTTTTCACTCAAAGAACTAAAATTAAAAATATAATTCATTAAAGTATGTGGTAATGGATTTACAGTATAGACTAACAAACTTGCTTTAGAATTTGTATCACTATGATATGTTAATCCACTTTGTTTCATTTTAGTTGTCATAGTTCTATAAGGATTTACTGCCCCTAAAAATACCAAGCTATCAGGCAAAGGTTTTCCTAACATAGTTCTTTTACACATAATTTCAGTAATTAAGCCCATTGAATTACAAGTGTTTAATTCATCAAAAAATACCCAAACTTTTTTATTTTTTAATTTGCTCTTTTGTTCCTCAAGATATTTTTCCCTGTTATATTTTCCAGCATTTTCATCATTATCAAACCTTTCCATTATTTTGTTTAATTCATCATTCAAATCTTTCTCCAAATTATTCAAAACTACTTCATTCATAAAATTAATAATATCCTCTTCATTTGTACCTGCATGAACATTTAAAGTTTTCATTTTTTCAGAACCCTCATTCATAAATATTGATAACATCTTTAAAAGACTTGTCTTTCCACAACCTGTTTCTCCCATTAGAATAACAGGAATGGAAGCTTTTATTTTCATTAATATTATAACAGATTTTATAAAATTATCTCTTGTATATACATAATTTCCATTTAATTTTGCAAGTTTGGCCATATATAATTTTCTATCTTCTGTTATGTCATCTGGATTGTATATTTTTGAATCTAATTCTTCCTTTTTAGTTTCCTCTAATAATCTAGAATTTAATTCTTTAATTTTATTTTCGTCGAAAATCATTTCACCCAATCCTAAAATTTTTTTTAATTCATTCAAATAAAAATAATGATTGCCTTCAGAATAATCAGGCAATTCATATTTTTGTCCCCCATAAATAGATTGACTATTAATTAATTCAAAATATCTATTATATTCTTCAGTTCCTTTTTTTTGTTTAGTTATAGCAGTAAATGAAGTTTGATCACCATTAAATAAAAATAATGTTGCTGGAATACTATCAAATGTTACATTGTCTTTTGTTTTTTCTAGAGATTCTAAGGCTTGTTGATTCAATTTTTCCTCATCATAATCATTTGAATTCATTTGGCTTGTAGATTGGGATTTAATTAAATTATCATAAGGTCCTTTCGTAAAAAAAATAGATGAATCTAAAATACTTCTAATGATTTGATTTCTACTTTTGCTTATAGAATTCCTTGAATTTCTATCTCTAGGATCAAATGAAGAAGGATCTAATAAATATCGCTCTTTAAACATTATAAATTCTTCTGATAGCAATTTGATAAAATTATTTTTTTGATAATAATTATATTCATTTTCTTTGCTCTTCAAATATTCATCTATTATTGACTCACAAGTATTATTTGATAAATTGTTATCTGCATCCAAGTCTATATTTTCCTCTCCTATTTTTCCTTCTTTATATTTTTGTAATGTATTAGCAACAACAAATATTGGACTTTCCCTAATTTTTCTTAAATTTCTTTGAATTTTTAATGGTAGCAATTTCTTTATTTCATTCTTTTGGAATAAAGATAAAATAGGAAATTTATCCATATAATTATAAAATCCATTTGGTAATTCTATTTTCACACTTAATTCATTTCCAAAATAAAATATTTGCTCATTTATATCCAATTTTTTTAAAATTAAAATTTTTAGAAGAATTTCTTTAACTAATTCAATTAAATTTGTTTCACTTAAATCAAAATGGATAACATAATTTGATGTTTCATTTTGTGGTATATTAAATTCTATTAATCTTTTAATGATTTCTTTTCTTGTGAAATCTCCTCCTATTGGGAAATAAATATAATTTTTTAATTCTGAATTAATTTTTTCTTTTATTTCCTCACTCTTTCCATATCCTGCACGCTCTGATACAAAAACTTCAATATTATCATTAACATTTTTAAATTCTTCATTATTTTCATCTAATACAATCATTTTATTTCCTGGAATTATTTTGGATAAAGGTTCTCTTATTTCAGAATTTTTTAAATATATTATAACAAGACAAGATATCATTTCTTTACCATATGTTTTTATAAATTGATATATTTTTTTAAAAGTTTGTAATCTTTTTCCTGAATCTAATTTTTCAATACCCATAAGACAAAATAAAATTTCATATTGGCATCTAAAGCTTAAAAATAGAAAAGCTATTATTTCTTCAAAAGATGTATATTCATTGCATATTAGAACAGTATTAGATAAAGGAAAATTATTAGTAAATTGCTTATATAATGTCAATAAATTTTTTTCTACATCTTCAAATACAGCAAGCCTATATAAACCTACTTTTTTTGTTTTCATTTTATTCTTTTCAAAAATTATTTCTAAATTTAAATTATTTAAAGTCAAGCATTCTTCAAGATATTCATTTATGACATTAAATATGTCAGAAAACTTAGAATCATCAGATATTTGATGCTTTCCTTTTTCTGGAAGTTCACTAATTTTCCCATTTGAAATAGCTTTTAATAAGAAAGTTATTTCTTTTTCTTTTTTTATTTTTTCAATCACAGATAAAAATAAGGGGCCATATAAGAAACGTAATAATGGTTTAGTTCTATATGATTGTATAATTTCAGCTTGAAATTTTTCAAATAATTCTTTATATTTTTTCATAATACTATCTGCATCTTTATTGTCTTCATCCCTATTTTTTAAAACGTTATTTTCCATTTTCAAATGAATAGAAATATCTGATGGATATCCTGAAAATATTAATTTTTGAATATTTTCACATAGCTTTTTTATATTCTCAACTATTTCTTTAAAAAGTGGAATTTGTAATTTATATTCTTCATCTTCTTTAATCATATTTTGAGAGAATAATGCTTTATTTTTAAGTTCTGTTAGCAGTTTTAAATCAAACTTTTTATTTTCTCCATATTCTCCATTAAATATAAAATTATATCCTTCTTTTAATATTGTTATATTAGATTCTGACATCAATTTTTTAATTAATGATTTGGTTATTTCTGAATGGTCAGAAAGAGAATCATCATATAATTCTTTAATCTCTCCATATTTTTCTATATAATTATTAAATTTTAATATATAGTATTTATCGAGTTTGAAATTTTCTTTCAATTTATTAAAAAGTTCTTTATCATTTGATACTTGACTTTCTATTATTTCATTAACATATTTTTTACACCCAATAAAGTCATCAAAATCTTCTGGTTGTAAATTTCCACCCTCACTTTGTCTATCTTGTAAACGCTCATTTAGTGCTTTTATTTCTTTATCAGTTTTCCCAATGCAAAATTTAATTTCATCTTCTTTCCCATGTATTTTTAAAATAAATATATTAAAATCATCAATATTATTATCATCAATATTTACATCATACCCACTTAAAATTCTCATAGCTTTTTCTACATCTTCACTTTTAATATTATCATTTCCTAATTCTTCTAAGACTTCTGATAATTTTTTGGAATAATCTGTTTCTTGATAATTCTCATTATTACTCAATTTTTTAAATGTTTCTATTATCCAAAATATTCCTGAAAGATATTCTTTAATTTCTTTTAAATTTGAGAAATTTATTAAATTGTCTTTGACATTTTTAATTTCTACATTTTTTTCATTTAAATAATTCTGAAACTCATTTGAAGTAAATTCCATTTCTTTATCTATTTCATCTTTTTTACTTTTCAACAAATCCAAAATAATATCTATCTTTTCAATATCAAGAAAATTTTCCTCACTAAAATTAATTATTTGTTTCATTATTGTTTGATATTTCTCGATAGTTTCATCTAATAATTCTACTTCATCATAATTAATTTTATTTTTTTTTGATTCATCATAAAGTTTCATGAAAATTATACTATTTTTAAATTTTATTTTTTTTGATTTTTCAACTAAATTATTAAAATTTTTAATTTTGGATGTTTCTTCTTCTTTAATTATATCGCAAATATCTCTTTCTTTTAATAAATTAAGAATTTTGGTTATAGAGTTTTTTAAGTCTGCCTCTTTTTTTGGCTCAAAAGCTCCTAAATAATCTTCTATATTTTTTATTTCAATTAGCTTTATTTTACATTTGTTTATATTCTCACAAATGTTATTATATAATTCATTGGGCTTATTTCCTTCATTAATAAAAATTAATTTTAATTTAGATAGAAAACCTTGCTCATGATTTTCAATTAAATCTGAAATCTTTAAGAATGGAATTTTTAAATCTTTTATATCAATATATACTTTTTCATTTATTTGTGATATACTTTCAAAATATTCTGTATCAAAATAATTTTCATTATTAATATAGTTATTTTTAACAAATAATTCAAATAATTCAAAATTTGGAGATATTTCTGCACTAAATATATCATCCTCTTTAATTGCATATTCTTTTATACTATTAAAAATTTTTTTCAAAAATTCAACATTATTTGAACAAGATTTTATTATAAAATAAATTCCTTCAGCATTTATATTTTTTAAATTATTAATAAAAAATCTAGAAAAATCATCAATGACTTTTTTATTAATTTTACTATCATTTTTGGATAAAATATATATATATATTTCTTTAATTAAATTATTGTCCAAGAATTCTAAATTTTCTAATACTTTTGTAAATTTGTTGACTTGAATAGAATTTTTAATTATATTTGAAATTATAATAAACATATTCTCAAATAATTGCTTTGTATCTTTATTTTTACCAAGTTGGTATAATTTAGGAATTTTATCTAATAATACATTAATAAAATCTGCGTCTAATTCCTCTTTTGGAAATAATTCAAATAATATACTTATATCTTCTAGAGTTATTAATTTATCTATAAAGATTTTATAAAATGTTTTAGGATCATTTTTAAATATTGAATATATTTTTAATTCTACAAATTTAGAAAATCCTGGCTTTTTTTCATCATCTATTTGAAAGTATTTAAAGACATTTGGATTTCTTTTGGAATCATTATCATATTTTTCATTAATATAATATATATCTTTTTCTATAAAATTAAGAATTTCCTCATTTGAAAGTTTATTTTTTATAGATAAGGAAACACCTACATCATGTATAGAACCATTTAACTCTTTCAATTTATCTTTGCTAAAATTATTGTCTTTTATTAATTGTACAACATATTCTTTTATTTTAATTAAATTGTTCAAATTCGAATTTTTTTCATTTGAATCCACCATTTGTTTAATCAAATTTTCTAAATTAATAAGCTCCGTCTTTCCTACCTTTACCTTTTCTAAATATTGATTAATTAAATTGAAAATTATATCAATATCATCTTTTTCAGAATATTTCGGTAAATCAATTTCTATATTAGCAGATGAAAACCAATTCCAAGGCCAGATTTTTGATTTATTATTTTCCTTTTGAGTTAATACTTTATTAAATAAATCATAATATTTTGTCAAAGATTCCAAGGCTTCAATAGTGTTTTTACAATTCTGAAAGATATTTTTTAAATCATCAACAGAACTTGTATTTTCAATAATAAATGGTATAATTTGATTTCTATCTAATAATTTTTGATTAACTAAATCATTTACTTTAATAATTTCAGAGCCTATTAATCTTGATACAGAAGCATCAAATATATCTTCATTTTTAATTAATTCAGAAAACTTTTCTTTATTATATTTATAATAAATATAACCATAAATACATAAAAGATTATTTAGGATATTTCTTTTTGCTTCATTATTTTTGTCATCTTTAATTTGTGATTTAAGAAGTATATCATATAAATCTTTAAACATAGAATTATCTTCAAACTTTGAATTTAAATATGGAGGAAAATAAATTTTTTTAAAATATAAATCTTTCAAAAATAATGGAGTACATTTACAATCAGAAAATAATTGGAGGGCGAAAATTATATCTGAAATATAAATATTATTGTTGTTAGCTGGTTTATATTTCTCTAAAATTGGATTCAAGAGTTTCATATCAGCTTTATAAAATAAAAGTAAATTTCTATTGAAAACAAAAAATTATCATTATTAATATTTAATTGGGAAGCAATTGAATTACTATAGCTATAATATAATTTAATATGCCCTAATAAATTAGAATTAGCTTGAATATAATCTGAATAATAATAATTATTATAATTATTATATTGTATAAAAATTTGAAATGATGATCTTTTCGGAATCTGTAATTTAATATAAAATATAAAATATTTATTATTATTAGATTTATATTCTTCTTGTTGAAATTTAAAATCATTATATTGAACTAATTTATCTTTTTTCTCAACCTTATATATATCTATTTTAAAATTTCCACTATAATAATGATATAATGTTGTGAAAAAATAAACTTCATTAACGTTTTTATTGGCATTCATTATATTATTCATACTTGTAGAAGAATTACTATTACCCAAAGGATGGTTTATATCCTTATTTTTTTTATTATTTAATTGACCAGTGGAATTTTTATCAGTTTTATTTGCATTATTTTTTATATTATCCTGATTTTTCCCAACTTTTTTATTATCATTATCAGCTATTTTTTGAATATCATTTTGCTCATTTTGAGGAGGTTTACTATTATTATCTTTGTTAGAAAGATCTTCTTTTTTCTTATCTGAATCATTTGGAATTCTTTCATTGGATTCTTGTGAATCTAAAGTTTCTGAATTATTTAAACAATTTTCCTTGGTGAAAATTAAAATTATAGATATATCTCCCTCAGACATCGATTGGCTTATTCTAATATAAGTATACTCTTTATTAGTTAGTATATATCTTCCTTTTTTATCTAAATCCCCTTCATTTATAATTATTTTTGGAATAATTTCTTCTAGTTTTTTTAAATCCTCAATTGCTATTAAACTAGTATCTTTTTGAGAAAATTGATCACTCAATTTTGATTTGAACTCTTCTCCAATTTGATATTTATTATAACTCCCCTCTTCAGAAAGTTTTTTCAATTCCTCTTTTGCAATATCACATAGCTCTTTATTAGGCACCAATTCAGGCATTTTATCTAAACTATTTATGAAATCTTCATAATCTTTTTTATTTTTGTTTTTAACAAGTTCTTTTTTATCCAAAAATTTTTTTGGATTGAGTCTAAATTCTTTAATTTGCTCATATATTGGAATATCTTAACTTAATAACTCTTTGACTTCCTCTTGAATAGGAATTTTATTATCAAGTAAATTTTTTTCATTTTTGTCTGTATTTTCTAAATCATTTTGTTCTGTTTTGAAAAAATTAAAACTATTGAAATTCCATCATCTGTTTTTAATTGACTAATTCCTATTTGAGTATATTCAGAATTTATTATATCCTTTTTTATTTACATCAGATTAATTTATAATAATATTTGGAATTAATAATTCAATATTTTCAATCTCGTCAATTGCTATTAAACCAATATTATTTTTAGAGAATTTTTCACTGATATTAAATTTTATTTCTTCTCCTATTTGGAATTTATTATAATCACTGTCCTCTGAAAATTTTTTTACTTCTTCCTTTGCTAAATCACATAATTCTTTATCAGGTACTAATTCAGGCATTTCCTCTAAAGCATTTATAAAATTTTCATATTCTTTTCTTTTTTTATTTTTAACAAAATCTTTTTTATCCAAAAATTTTTTTGGATTTTGCCTAAATTCTTTAATTTGCTCAAAAATAGAGTTTTCTTCTTTTGATAGAGAAAAATTATTCAATTCATTGGATTCAATATTTTCGCTTTTTTCCTTTATTTTTGAAAAAATTAAAATTATAGATATATCTCCTTCAGACTCCAATTGACTTATTCCAATACTAGTATATTCTTTGTTAATTAATATATTTCTTCCTTTCTTATCTGGATCCCCTTCATTTATAATTATTTTTGGAATAATTTCTTCTAGTTTTTTTAAATCCTCAATTACTATTAAACTAATTGCTTTTTGAGAAAATTGATCACTCAATTTTGATTTGAATTCTTCTCCAATTTGATATTTATTATTCAATTTTTCAAATATCAATAGACATCCTTAAAACAGAATTTTTAGGGAAAAAATTTTGAGTTTCAACTATAAAATATAGATCTTATAAAAAAATTTATATAAAATAGTTACGAATTAGAGTGAGAGAATGACATCATAGTTGAATTTTTGAAAAAATTAGGATGGTTAAATGACAAAATGGAATAGGATAACTCTCATCTTCAGAAAATTTTTTCAATTCCTCTTTTGCAATATCACGCAACTCTTTATTAGGCAGAAATTCAGGCATTTTATCTAAACCATTAATGAATGTTTCATAATCATTTCTATTTTTATTTTTAACATGATTTTTTTTTCCAAAAATTGTTTTGGATTTTTCCTAAATTCATTAATTTGTTCAAAAATAGAATTTTCTTCATTTGTTAAAGAAAAAGTAGGTAGGTCATTTGACTCATTTTAATATTTTCCTTTATTTTTGAGAAAATTAAGATTATTGATATATCTCCTTCAAACATAGAGTGACTTATTCCAATATAAGTATATTCTTGATTAATTAATATATTTCTTCCTTTCTTCTCTAAATCCCCTTCATTTATAATTATTTTTGGGATTAAATCTTCTATTTGTTTTAGTTTCTCTATTGCAATTAAACTATATCTTTATGAGAAAATTTATCACTCAATTTTGACTTGAATTCATCTCCTATTTGAAATTTATTATAATTCTCATTTTCAGAAAATTTTTTCAAATTTTCTTTAGAAATATCACATAATTCTTTGACAGGCATCAATTCAGGCATATTATCTAACTTATTTATAAAATTTTCATAATCTTTTTGTTTTTTGCTTTTTAGCAAATTTTTTTTTCCAAAAATTTTTTGGATTTTTCCTAAACTCATTTATTAAATTTAAAATTTTTTCTTCAGATTCATCCAAATTAAATTCTACTTTTTGAGGATTATTACTCATATATTAAATTGATTTCTTTTACTAAATTAAATATTTTTGTAAATTAACTAATTTTACTTACTTATTTTTTAAACTATTTTAAATTTTTCATTAAATTTTAAATAAACTATTTTTTGTTAAATATTTTTAAAAATTTTAAAAATTAATTATCTAAAATAATTTTAATAATAATTAATTTGATTTTTCAATAGTTCTATGAAATTATTATATTAATTATATAAAATCAGGATATTTTGGATAATTTTTAATATTAAGAACTATAAATATAAAACATTTAGATTTAGATTTAAAAATTAATAATTTAATAATACAATTTTTTATCTAAA
>Ga0247611_10005077_pt1 | contig 17787 bp, 11 predicted proteins | sample 177DNAGHGhighgp2_FD_192422 | JGI IMG/M metagenome (GOLD analysis project Ga0247611, IMG submission 192422) | Sheep rumen microbial communities from Palmerston North, Manawatu-Wanganui, New Zealand - 1770 DNA GHGhigh gp2 | ecosystem: Host-associated > Mammals > Digestive system > Stomach > Rumen... | reverse complement strand
CTCCCGTGGCTGAGAAACCCGCCGCTGCCCCCGTGGTCGACAAACCCGCTCCGACTCCTGAACCCGAAAAGGCTACGGCCAACAACCAATAACCTTTAACCCCAATAAAAGGAACAAAACATGAAGACTTTCAAAATGGGTGGTGTACACCCCGAAGAAAATAAAATATCGACCCAGGCCGCCATCGAAGTCATGCCTCTGCCCAAACAGGTGGCCGTGCTGATGAACCAGCACTTGGGCGCCCCTGCCACTCCCATCGTTGCCAAAGGCGACAAAGTGAAGGTGGGACAGTTGATTGCCGAGGCTCAGACCTTCATGTGTGCCAACATCCACTCCCCTGTGAGCGGCACTGTGAACAAGATAGACGTTTGCAAAGACTTCGTCGGTCTGCCCAAGACGGCCATATACATCGACGTCGAAGGCGACGAATGGATGGAGAATATCGACCGCACCCCAGACCTCAAACGCGAATGCAACTTAGAGCCCAAAGAAATTGTGGCCAAACTGAAAGAAATGGGCATCGTGGGACTTGGCGGCGCCACCTTCCCCGCCCACATCAAATACAGCATTCCCGAAGGGAAGAAAGCCGAATACCTCATCATCAACGCAGCCGAATGCGAACCATACCTAACCTCCGACTATCGAGTGATGCTAGAGCATCCTGAGGAGGTATGTGTCGGTGCCAGCATCCTGCGCAAAGCCCTGGGCGTCCCCAACGCCTACATTGGCATCGAGACCAACAAACCCGATGCCATCAAGCTCATGACCGAGACCGCCAAGAAATACGAAGGCATCGTCATCGAACCCTTAAAGGTGAAATACCCGCAGGGAGCAGAAAAACAACTCATCAACGCCATCACAGGGCGCAAGGTACCCAGTGGCAAACTGCCCATCGACGTGGGCTGCGTGGTGAGTAACCTGGGTACTGCCTTCGCCGTTTACGAAGCTATCCAGAAAAACAAACCCCTCATTGAGAACATTCTCACCGTCACCGGAAAGAAACTGCCCAGCCAGCACAACTACCAGTGCCGCATCGGCATCACCTACAACGACATAATTAAGCATGCCCTCGGCGAACTGCCCGAAACCACCGGCAAGGTCATCAGCGGAGGCACCATGATGGGCAAGGCCATCAGCAACCTCGACGCCCCCACCACTAAAGGTGCCAGCAGCGTACTCGTGATGGACGAGGCCGAAGCCCGCCGCAACCCCGAAACCAACTGCATCCGCTGTGGCAAATGCATGCATGCTTGCCCCATGGGGCTGGAGCCATACCTCTTCTCGGCACTGGTAAAGAACAACCGTGTGGAAGAGGCCAAGGAGCACAACATCCTCGACTGTATCGAATGCGGCTGCTGCTACTTCAGCTGTCCCGCCAACAAACCCCTCACCGACGAAATCCGCTTGGGCAAGAACAAAGTTCGCGCCTGGTTGGCCGCTCAGAAGCACTAATCATTATAGAAAACACCTTCATCAGCAAAAATATATTATAATATGAATCTATTAAATATATCTGGTTCCCCGCATGTTCATAGCGACGAATCGACGAAAAAAATCATGTGGCGCGTCAATCTGGCCTTGGTGCCCATGCTGCTCTGCGGCATAGCCTTTTTCGGCCTCAACGCCCTGCTCATCAGTATAGTATCAGTGGTTTGCTGCTGCCTTTTCCAGTGGCTCATCGAGAAATACCTGCTCAAAGTACCCACCACCGTCTGCGACGGCTCTGCCGTAGTGACCGGTCTGCTCCTGGCCTTCAACGTGCCTGCCACCGCCGATATGATTTGGCTCATTGCCATCGGTGCCCTCGTGGCCATCGGAGTGGGCAAAATGACCTTCGGCGGCTTGGGCAAGAACCCCTTCAATCCTGCTTTAGTAGGCCGTGTGTTCCTGCTCATTTCCTTCCCCGTACAAATGACCACCTGGCCCACCGTGGGCAAATGGTTCCCCATGACGCTGGACACCACTTCGGGCGCCACCCCTCTGGGCATTTTCAAAGAGAGCGGCCTGAGCGACATGCCCAGACTGATGGATGCTTTCCTGGGCCACGTCGGCGGCTCTTTTGGTGAGGTGAGTGCCATCGCCATCCTCATCGGCGCCATCTATCTGCTCTGCCGTAAGGTCATCAGCTGGCATATTCCAGTGGCCTTCATAGGCACCGCCTTCCTCTTCAGCGGCATTCTGTGGCTTTGCAATCCCGAACAATTCCTCAACCCCGTAATGACCATCTTCACCGGCGGTATCATGCTGGGTGCCTGCTTTATGGCCACCGACATGGTAACCTCGCCCATGTCCAAGCTGGCCCAAATCATATTCGGCTGCGGCTGCGGCCTGCTCACCATCATCATCCGTAACTGGGGCGCATACCCCGAAGGTGTCAGCTTCGCCATCCTACTGATGAATGCCGTCACCCCACTACTGAACAGATGGTGCAAACCGGCAAGATTTGCATGCTAGTAACAAAAACGATTAACTATAAAAGATAATCAACTATGGCAAAGAAAGTTCAATCTACATTAACAAATATGCTGGTGGTGCTCACCTGTATCTCGGTGGTGGCAGCACTGGCACTGGCTTTAGTAAGCAACGTGACAGCCGAACCCATCGCCCAAGCCCAGAAGGCTAAGACCGAAGCAGCCATCAAGGCCGTACTTCCCACCTTCGACCAATTGGAAGAAGTAACCATCGACGGAAACACCTACACCAAAGCCGTCGACGCCCAAGGCAACATGGTAGGCATGGCCATCGAGGCCAAGAGCCCCAAAGGCTTTGGCGGCGACCTTGTGGCCATGGTAGGCTTCAATGCCGAAGGAAAAGTATCCGGCTACCAAATCCTGCAGACCGCCGAAACCCCCGGACTGGGAGCCAAGGCCGGCGAGTGGTTCCAAGAGGGCAACAAGGGCAACGTCATTGGCATGGATCCCGCCACACCTCTCTCCGTTAAGAAAGACGGTGGCCAGGTCGACGCCATCAGCGGCTCCACCATCACCTCTCGCGCATTCTGCGAAATCATCAACAACGCATATCAAATCTACCAGAAAGGAGGCAATGAATAATGAAAACTTCTGATATTATCAAAAACGGACTCATCAAAGAAAACCCCACATGGGTACTCGTCCTAGGCATGTGCCCCACGCTGGCCACCACCACCTCCGCCATCAACGGCATGTGCATGGGCCTGGCCACCACCTTTGTGCTCATGATGTCCAACACCGTCATCTCGCTGCTCAAATCCGTCATACCCGACAAAGTACGCATCCCCTCCTTCATCGTCGTCATTGCCACCTTCGTCACCATCGTGCAGCTGGTCATGCAAGGATTCCTGCCCGACCTTTATGAAACCCTCGGCCTCTTCATCCCCCTCATCGTGGTCAACTGCATCGTGTTGGGCCGTGCCGAAGCCTTTGCCTCCAAAAACAATGTGGGCAACTCATTCCTCGACGGCCTCTTCATGGGACTGGGCTTCACCTGGGCGCTCACCCTCATCGGATTCTTCCGCGAACTGTTGGGCGGCGGTGCTGTGTTTGGGCACAGCATCATCGGCGGCAACGACGGCATGCTGCTATTCATTTTGGCCCCCGGCGGTTTCCTCGTCTTAGGCTATCTGATGGCTTTGGTACGCAAATTTCAGAAAAACTCATAAAAAAAGTTAAAAATAAGGGGTCTAGGGGTAACTAAATCGGACTTACTGGCTCTATTAAATAAAAGAATATTATTCAGCCAACCCGATTGGTAGTCTAGACAAAAAAAAATAATAAAAAAAAGGACTATGAAAAAGATAATTGTATCCACAGTATTAATCATGATGACCTGCCTTGGTTTCAAGGTCAGCGCACAGAATTGTACTGAAATCGTACGCCCCTACCTGGAATTCAGAAACATTCCCCCCTCGGCTTATCCCGAACCAAAATTCGAGTGGCGTTGTCATTTTTCGTACAATACATTCTACCTTTGCGATAGTGTGCCCGAAGGTGCTACAGTCTTTGGCATCCAATCCCTTACCAACCTCATCACTGGGGAGCATCCTGCTGAAAACTACGTGGTCGACCTCGAAGTCTTCAGCTATTGGGCATGGGACTTCTCCAACTTCCAATTTCAGGACCCCAAAAACACCATCTATTTCGACACCCACAACAGCACCAACCGCTATTTGGCCGTCCGAACCTATTCCGATGCCTGCCAACGTGCCGAAGAACAGCTCAACCAGAAATAGTAATTCCCGCCTTGTAATCAATCACCCGACATGAATTGAAGAACATTAAAATAAGATAATATGAAAAAGTTAGCAACAATAATAACACTCCTATGCTTCGGAATCCTGAGCGCCACAGCGCAGGACATGAAGCATATCAGTCTGGATGCCGATTTGAATGGCGACACCGTCGACGGTCCTGGCGCTGGCTTGAGAATCTATGATGACGGAGGAGAAATGCCCTACGGACATGGCTACGACTACAGCTGCGTCGTTCGCTCAACCTGCGACAGTTCCGACACTGCCAAAACTTTCCTCTCTGTGACCATCCTTAGTAATGAAATCGGCCCTTTCGACACCCTTTACATCTACGATGGCCCGGACACCTCCAGTCCGTTGTTAAATAAACTAAACTCCTCATACCAGTTTAGTACGAACCTCACATTCTACACCAGCAAATGGAACATTTCCCGCAGCCTGTGCATTCGTTTCCGTACCGGAATATTACATAGTACCGACACCGTGCCCCATCAAGGATTCGTACTTCACTTCGAATGCAATAAACCCTGCGAAAACGTTGTAGCCGTAATCGACAGCCTTTACGAGCGTCTGGACAGAGAAGGTAACATCATCGACACTCGCAAATTAGTACCCGTACCCACCGCCTTCGACTCTGTGTTCAAACAAATATGGGTCCCCGACGAAACCGTAGTGGGCGGTCACTATGAGGACGACAAAGACAGCCTCATCCGCGTCGATACCGTCGACTGGGCCGACGGAATCCTGCTCTGCATGGGTCAGCAAGTGCGTTTCCATGGCCATGGAAAGTACTCTCATCAGCTTGGATACTACGAACCCGACGATGCAACCTCAACTTTTATATGGAGACTTGGCACGTCCGACACCAACGTTGGCATAGGCCACACCGTAATCGACTATGGCGGCTACCGCAACGTAGGCTGCTACGATGTAGTCTTATCAATAATCGACTCCAACGGTTGCTCGAATAAAAACTATGAGACTGTGCAGGTTCGTGTAGCACAAAACCCCATCAAAACCATCTTCGACCTCGCAACCATCTGCAACAACGACTCGCTCATGGTCAACGTAGGTTATGAAGGCGACAACGGAACCCTCACCTTAAAGAAAATCAAATTTGCCCAAGTCGTTACCAAAGTCAACGACAACCGAGTCTTCATCCCCGACGGCCCCAACTGTCCGGGAGACCCCTGCTATAATGCTCCAGTCACTTTCAATGAATTCCCCAATGGCCGCGTAATTCAGTCCGGTAGCGACATCTGCTCCATCTGCGTCAACTACGAACACTCCTACATGGCCGACTACAGTTTGGCCATCACCTGTCCTACGTACGACAAAACCGTAGATCCCCACGCTGGTCGTGCATTCCTGAAATACAAATACGCTACTGATGCACCCGCAGGATATACCCCCCCACCAGATGCTGCTGGTGGCGGCGGCACCTATACCGGATGCCCCGCTGGCAACCCTCCTGATGGCTGGGACAAAATACCTGGCCGCACTGGCAGCGACTGCGACTCCACTCGTAATCCTTGGGGCGTCGGTTGGAACTATTGCTTCTCCCGCAACAAAGACTATACCCTCGTAACCGGCGAAAGCTGTAACACAATAAATCCAGCTAATGCCTGCTTAGGCTCTTTAAGTTACATCAACTTCCATGAATTTCAGATTCCTATTATGGCCCCCCCATTCTACAATGCAGGCGAGGATGCCGGTGTGCACCGCGTTCAAACAAAAGACTCCAGCAGCCACCCCGATATGGACAAATACTACCTGCCTGCCGACGATTTCAGCACCCTTATCGGATGTCCCCTCAACGGTGAATGGAACATCGAAATATGCGACTACTATGCTATTGACAACGGATGGGTCTTCAACTGGTCCATGGACCTCTGCAACATCAGTTCTGGTGGCGGCTGCGACTATCAGGTCGGCATCGACTCGGTCGTATGGCGCCCCGACACCAACCACGCAACCGACTTCTACAACGGTGTTTACAAAGGACTCCGCATCAACAAGAGATGGGACGACAGCACAGCCGCCTACATCTCCTCACCCGACACCAGTGGCGACTTCAATATCAAACTTTCCATCTACGACGAGTTTAACTGCCAGTGGGACACCACAACCCATATCTCCACCGTCACCACTCCTCTTCCCTCCTTGGGCAACGACACCATCATCTGCGACGTGGCCACCATCACCCTCGATGCCACCGACAAGTACACCAACGAAAACTATAGCTATCTCTGGGAACCCTTCGGTGAAACCACACCTACTATTGCCACTACCCCCAGCACCAATTCCGACCACACTTATGTCGTAGAAGCCATCCACAGCGAGAAAAACATACGCTGTGTCGCCCGCGACACCATCGTCGTGAAGGTGCTCCCCCAACCCATCCCCAATTTCGACCCCGGCATTTTCCCGATTGAAGGATGCGAACCTCTCACCATCAACATAGTCAATACCACAAAGGATGGCTACAAATACCGCTGGGTCTTCGGCGACGGAACCTACTCCACCCTTAAAGACCCCACCCACTCATACGCAGCCGGCACCTACGACTTCAAATATTATGTCGAAAGCGAGGGCGGATGCAAAGACTCCCTCATCTACCCCGGCCTCGTTACCGTCTTCCCGCAGCCCGACGCACAGTTCTCCTGGGACCCCGTCTACCCCACCGTTCTGCATCCCAGCATCGCCCTCAACAACATCACCACACCTGATGACGGCTCCAACATCTACCGTTGGGAAATCCAGTACGACAAGAACAACCCCTACTCCTACCATACCGACATCAACAAAAACCCCAGCTTCACCTGGCAACCGCCCGTCGGCGACGACATATCAGGCAACTACACCATCCGCCTCATAGCCTTCACCAACAACTACGGTCCTAGCGGTAGGAACATTCTCTGCAGCGACACCATCGAGAACACCATTCTTATCATCAACGACCAGATTGAATTCCCCAACATGGTCACCCCCAATTCCGACGGCATCAACGACAAATTCGTCATCAAGAACCTCGTCGAAGGACTTGCCTACCCTGTCAACCAACTCGACATCTACGACAAATGGGGGTCGCGAGTCTTCCATGCCACCAACATCAACAAAGAAGAGGACTTTTGGGACCCCGCTGCCACCAACAGCCCGGCAGGATCCTACTTCTATCGCTTCATTGGCAAAGGATACAAAGGCAACATAGAGCATAACGGTGTCATCGAAGTGCTCAAATAGGCCTCTGAGCCCAAAAGAAACTGTAATCAAGGGTGCCCTTATGGACACCCTTTTACTGCTATTCTTAGCCCTTCCTCTCTCCAACCTTCAAGCCCGTCAGCGCGACACCCTCGGCACCGGCAGCCGCATCTACTTCGTTCAAAACCTAGGCCAGTGGGACAGCCCCTTTCTTTTCAAGGCCGAGATGAACCGTGCAGCCTTCTTCGCCGAATCTGACAGATTCACCTTCGTCATCAAGAGTACCCCCTCCGACGAAACCGGCCACCCCCATCATCATGGCGGCCCGGCCCATGCCTACCGTGTGCTTTTCGAGGGCTGCAACACCCACCCCACTGTCAGCGGGCAGGACATCAGTCCCGAAGAGGGCTACGACAACTACTTTCTCGGCAACCAACCGCACCGATGGGTCACCCATGTGCCCCACCACAAAACCATCCTCTATCAAAACCTCTATCCCGGCATCGACATGGACGTCCGGGTGGCGCAGCATGCCCTCAAAAACAATTTCTACATCAGTCCGGGTGCCAATCCCGCCCTCATCACCATGCGCTATGAGGGAATCGACAAACTCTATCTCTCGTCGGGCAACCTCATCATCCGCACCTCGGTAGGCGAAATCGTCGAGCTCAGCCCCTATGCCTATCAAGACTGCGACACCGGGCAGTGCGAGGTAGACGTCCGTTTCCGCGTCCAAGGCAACCGAGTCAGCTTTCTCGTGGGCGACTACAATCCCACACTCCCACTCGTCATCGACCCCGTCTTGCATTTCTCCACCTACACCGGCTCCTCTGCCGACAACTGGGGCACCACCGCCACCTTCGACTACAAAAAGTGCACCTACACCTCAGGCCTTGTCTTTGCCACAGGGTACCCCGTATCCACAGGTTCCTACGACCAGAGTTTCAACGGCAACGGCGACATCGGCATCTTCAAATTCGACTCCACCGGTTCGCAGCGCATCTTTGCCACCTACCTCGGCGGTTCCTATGCCGACATGCCGCACAGCATGATAGTCAACTCCTTCAACGAACTGGTCATCTTCGGAACCACCGGCTCGCGCGACTTCCCCACCACCCCACAAGCCTACGACACCTCCTTCAACGGAGGCACCGTCCTTCACTACGAAGGAGGCGACTACGTCAATTACCCCAACGGCTCCGACATCTTCGTCAGCCGCTTCTCCAGCGACGGCACCCAGCTACAGGCCTCCACCTACATTGGTGGCAGCGGAAATGACGGCCTCAACTACCGCAACTATTATTCCTACTTAAACATCATGTGCGGCAACGACTCGCTCTACTTCAACTATGGCGACGGCGCTCGTGGCGAAATCATCACCGACGACCTCAACAACATCTACATCGGCTCCACTACCTTCTCCTACAACTTTCCCGTCACCGTTGGCAGCGTCAACATCTATCCTCCTCTGAACCAAAACGGAGTCGTCCTCAAACTCGACTACAACCTGCGCAACATCATCTGGAGCACCTACCTCGGCGGCGACGGCGACGATGCCGTCTACTCCATCGACGTCGACTCCAGCTACAACGTCATCGTATGTGGCGGCACCAACTCCACCAACTTCCCCACCTCGCCCGGTGCCTACCAGTCCACCTATGGCGGAGGCACGGCCGACGGCTTCATCACCAAAATATCCTACACCGGCGACCACATCATCAGCAGCACCTACTACGGCTCCGAAGCCTACGACCAAATCTACTTTGTCCGCACCGGCAAACACGACGAAGTCTTTATCTACGGACAAACCAAGGCCACGGGCAACACCATGATATACAACGCCAACTACAACACCCCCGGTGCCGGCAACCTCCTGACGCGTTTCCACCCCGACCTCACAGGGCGTGTCTGGTCCACCGTCTTCGGCACCCCCCTGGGCCATCCCAACCTCTCCCCTACAGCCTTTGCGGCCGACATCTGCAACCGCGTCTATGCCGTCGGCTGGGGGCGCGACTTTGTGGGCTCCTGCGTCAGCGACTTTGCCCACGGCAGCTGCCATGGCATGGAAACCACCCCCGACGCCTTCCAAAGCACCACCGACGGACAGGACTTCTACATCCTTTCCATCGACAACACCGCCTCCCATCTCGACTATGCCACCTTCTTCGGCGAGAGCTACAACGACGACCACCACGGCGGCGGCGACCACGTCGACGGCGGCACCTCGCGCCTCGACCGCCGCTCCACCCTCTATCAGAGCGTCTGCGCCAGCTGCCACGGAGCCAATGCCTTCCCCACCACCCCCAACGTGTGGTCCGACAACAACGGAAGCACCCTCTGCAACAATGCCGTCTTCCGTTTCACCGTCCATACCGACTTCCCAGTGGCCGAATGCATCGTCCCGCCCGTAGGCTGTGCCCCCTACACCGTCAACTTCCAAAACACCGGCCGCGGCGACAGCTTCCAATGGGACTTCGGCGACGGCACCACCTCCACCGCCGCCAACCCCACCCACACCTACACCGCCGCTGGCAACTACACCGTGCGCCTCATTGCCTTCCTGCAAGACGGATGCAAACCGTCCGACACCACCCATATCAAAATCTGCGTGCTCAACCCCAACCAAGGGCAACACCTGCTATTCCAACCCTGCGAGGGCGAACTCACCCAAATCGGACACCAGCCCATGCTGGGCTGCTCCTACCAGTGGCTCTCCGGCAGCGTGTCCGACTCCACCGTCGCCAACCCTTACGTCACCCAGTCGGGCATCTACATCCTGCGCATCACCTCGCTCGACAGCAGCTGCTCCCAAACCGACACCTTCGAGGTACGCTTCAACGACATCCCCGCCACCCTAGAAGTGCACAACCCCACCTGCCCTGGCTATGCCGACGGCTATGCCCTCGCCCATGTCCCACAGAACCTCCTGGGCCGCGTGCAGCTCCTCTGGGACGGGCAGCCCGGCGACACCCTCCTCTCCTCTCTCAGCGCCGACGGCCGCCAGCACCTGCTCACCATCATCATGGGCAACTGCACCAACACCCACGCCTTCACCATCGTCGACCCGCCCACCCTAGTCTACACCATCGAATCCGACAGCATCCTCTGCGGCAGCGACTGCGACGGGTGGATACGGCTCACCTACGGCTATCCCGGCGGCCCCACCACCGACAGCCTTATAGAAAACCTCTGCGAAGGCCTCCACACCGTCGCCTTTGCCGACAGCGCCGGCTGCCCCTACTCGGCCAGCACCACCATCAAACGCGACACCCTGCTCAACCACATGAGCGTCTGGGCCGACAGCTACGAAATCTTCCTCTCACAAAGCGTAGGGCTGCACGTCACCCCCCTCCCCGGAGCCACCTACAGCTGGACCGACCCCTCCACCCTCTCGCAGTCCTTCTCGCCCAACCCCGTTGCCACCCCCAACGACTCCGTCACCTACTACGAATGCACCGTAGTGGACAGCCTCGGCTGCAGCTGGCGCGGAGGTCTCTCCATCCACTGCACCGAAGTAGACTGCGGCGCCCCCAACATATTCATCCCCAACACCTTCTCTCCCAACGACGACGGCATCAACGACCGCCTCACCTTCAAAGGCAAATGGGTGCTGGAATTCCATTTGGCCATCTACTCCCGCTGGGGCGAGAAAGTATACGAAACCAACGATATCAACGACAGCTGGGACGGCCGCTACAACGGCAACTGGTGCCTGCCTGGAGTATACACCTACTACTGCCGCATCAAATGCGAGGCCGGACAGCAAAACCTCCTCAAAGGAGACATCACCCTCATCCGATGAAAGACCAATTCGTCATAGCCTGCCTTGCCGACCTCAGTCTCAAAGAGGCAGTCATCACCCATTCCGCCCACCTGGCCCGCATGCTCAACAAAGGGCTCATCCTGCTCTATGTCGAAGACAAAAAATACGGCAACCCTTCCGTGGCCCAAGTCGAGAAAGAAATCCTCAACATCGAAGCCACCCTGCCGGAGGTCAAACCCGCCCATGTGCTCATGAAAGGCAACTTCAAAGAAATAGTCAACGCACTCCCCACCCTGCTCAACGGCGTAGTGGCCGTGGCGGGCGTCAACCCCAAAGCCCCCGCCGGCTCCCTCACCCACCCCCGCACCCTGCTCCGCCTCTTCAACCAGTGCAAGATAGCCTACCTCACCGTCCAAGCCCCCCTGCGCAGCAGCCACGACTACGACCGCGTGGCCTTCGGCATCGACTTCCGCAAAGAGAGCAAAGACAAACTCATCTGGGCCAGCTACTTTGCCCGCTTCAACCACAGCCAGCTCAACATGCTCCACTTCCATTACACCGACGAAGGCCTCCGCAACAAGTGGAACAACAACATACTCTTCATGAACAAACTCTTCAAAAGCCTCGGCGTCACCTACACCGACCACACCGTAAGCGGGCGCGCCCTCTTCCCCGAAACCATCATCTGCGACAGCGCTGCCGCCCTGCAGTGCGGCCTGCTCATCAGCGTCACCACCGACACCCGCGACCTCGACGTAGTCGAATGGGTGGCCGGCGTCCAAGAGCACCGCACCATACGCAACTCGGCACAAATGCCCGTCCTCTACATCAACCCCCGCAACGACATCTACGTCCTCTGCGACTAACCCCCACCCCCCCCCCCCATGAAAAAAGCCCTCGTCTACATCGCCGTCGTCATCGCCTGCATCGCCTTCTGCTGCCTTTTCTCCATCCTAGGCACCCAATTCGAAGGAACCCAGAAAGTCAACCCCTGGGCCTTCACCATCGGCATCCTAGTGGTGGCAGCCATCATGGCCCTGGTACACAAAATCACATCCAAAGACCAAGACACAACACCCCCAAACGGCTCTGACAAAGACCATTCGGAACAGCCGTAGGGCGCACCCGCCCGTGGCATCCGGCATAAAAAAAACCGACAAAAAATACCAATTAGATTTTTTTTTGTACTTTTGCAAAGTCAATACAAACAATAATAGTTGCGCCCGACACAAATCAGGGATAGACAAATGAAAAAAATTTACATCATCGTCCTCGCCGCATTCTCCCTCCTGGCCACCAGCTGCATGCACACACTCTACGTCCCAACTGAGGCCACCTTCAAGAATGCCAACGACCAAATAGCCGCCAACCTGAACAAAGACGGCTACCGTCTCACTAACCAATCCTCCGTGGAGAAAAACGAACTGGTAGTATCCGACCAGACCTACAACTCCAAAACCGGCTACAGCAACAAAATTGACAACAACTACGTCAACTACGACAGCTACAGCTTCTCCAACGCCAACGGCGAAACCATCTCCTACTCCACCAAATACGGCTACAAACGCAGCATCAACGGCCAAGTGTACCTGAAAGAAATGAACGTCACCGAATGCAAGGTCAGCAATCCCGACGACTACCAGCAATACTGCGGCAACACCGGCTCCATCAAGCGCGAGCTGGAATCCTCACGCCGCGATGTGCGCGACCTCAACATCGTCACCACCACCCTGCTCACCTGCGGCGTCATCCTGGGCGTCTCTATCCTCATAGCCCTGGTTTCGGGCGAATAGCCTGACAACAACTGCACACCCCTAAGGGCAGAACCCACCGTGGCTCTGCCCTTTTTTCTTTCACTCCCATCCAAGACCCTTTCGGCAGCCTCTGCCAGTCGCCACCCGAGGCCCACGGCTCCCATTCCCCCTCCCCTCCATCCGAAAAAAGAGGCTTTCTTCCACCGTGGTTCGCACAGCTTTATTTGATTGTGGAACGAAGAACCATAGGCGAACCATAGAAGATATATCAAGGAACAAGCGGGGGGACACTGGCGGAGGAAGGTTTGGGGCGAAAAAAACCAGGGATCAGAACGACCCCTGGCAGCAATCAAAACCAATAAAAAAAGCCAATTATTATTGACGTTATTAAGTACCGGTATTGCTCACTTTCTTGCATCGGAAAAATAAAAAAAACAGGCCGCAAGATACATTATTTCACGCCTGTACTTAAAAAAATCATCGGGCAGAAACGGCGTGGCAGCAGGAAGTTGCGCCCCGCAGCACCGACGGCCTTAGCGAAACAAACGGCAGAAAAAAAGCAAACCTCGACATGAAATAATTCCAACGCAAAACATACATAATTGCAACAGACGGCACCGCTGCACCCGCCCCTGCCCACTGCGCCAACCGTCAGAACAAAGTCAGAACCAGCACAACCCTACCCCATGAAAAAAGCCTCGGCCACTCTATTACTAGTCCTCGCACTCACCACCTCGTGCACCTCGCCTAGCGAACGGGCCGAAGCATTGGCCAAGAACTACAACCGCCAGTACGAACTGTTCATGTTCGAATGTCGCGAAGCCATGAACACCTTTGCCAGCGAGTTCGAGGAGAATGTGAGCATCGGCCGCTACGACAGCCGCCGCAGCGCCTTGCACGGCCTGGACAGCCTCCTGCACATCTGCCAGCAAGACTACACTGCCCGCCTGAACCCCATCCTGGACGAGTACCGCCGCTACGACAGCAGGCGCTACCGCCTGTTGGGCGAATATCGGCAGCAGTTCGAGCAGACCTTCGACCACCTGCTGCGCCACCGGGCAACGGACAGCACTGCCTTTATGGATTCGCTGATGGGTTCGCCCCGCGTGTGGGGGCTACTGAACAGCATCAGTGACCCCGCGCTGCCCAGCAAGGAGGAGATGGCACGGCAGCTGGTGGGCACACGCGTCTACTGCGCAGGCGACCCGTTTTTTGGCGACAGCTGTTTTGTGCTGGAGGAGGGGAAGGTGACCGTCGAACGCGTCCGCACGGACCAACGAGTCTTCAACAGCCAAACCGGCAATAACAACCTGCCTGTGGAGATAGCCTTCAGCCATGGCGGCATGGAATTCAAAGGCATCGTTACGGCCAACTACGAGCTGCACGACGGCGACCTGGACTGGCAGCTGAAGAGCGTGGCCAGCCGCCAGATTGCCTTCCAGCCTAACCACGCCTACGACAGGTATGTGCAAAGCCGGGTGTGCACTGACGGTTCGTGGCTGCAGCGGCTGCACCTCATCAACCGCAGCGACCGCCCCGTGCTGGTGGGCTACTGGGTGAAATATGAGCAAGTGGGCAACCTCATACGCCACAAGAAGGAGTACACGCTGGTGCGCGGCATTGTCAGCATAGGTCCCGCCCCGAACCACAAAATGGTGGTCCATAAAGGAGAATTGAGGCCTTCGGCGGCAGCCGGAGGGGTGGCCTTCGTCATTCCCCAGTGACTTTCATAAATGCAAATGCCCGCGTCAAAATGGCGCGGGCATTTATTGTTTATGGGGGTTAGCGTTTGGTCACTCGGCGCACGGCGGTACCGCTGTCCAGGGTCACCTGCAGGACGTAGGTGCCGGCAGGCAGGTTGGAGAGGTCCAGCCTGACCGAGCTGGGCTTGGCGGGAGCGGCAAAATGCTTGACCAGCCGCCCGGCATAGTCGTACACCGCAATCTGGCGTATGGGCAGTCCGTCGAGGGTGACCTGCCCGCTGGTGGGGTTGGGATAGACCCTGAGCAGCTGGGCCAAGTCGACCTCATCGACTCCATCGGGACGGAGGAGGGTGAGGAAGAGGGTGACCAGGCTGTCGCAGCCCGCCGAGGTTTGGCCTACGTATTCATACTGGCCGCTGGCCGTGTAGGTCTGGCCGTTCCAGGTATAGCTGTGGTCGGCTGTGTCGACTAGGGTGTCGTGTACGCTGTAGTTGATTGTGAGGTGGAGGGTGGCCACGCTGTCGCAGCCGCCGGCGTTTTGTCCGTGGAAGACGGGCCCATCGACCGACTCGTAGTAGGTGGTGCCGTTCCATACGAACTGGTCGCAGGCGGTGCGGTAGTCGTCGACGGTGTCGTTGTGGAAGAGGGACAGATGCAGGTGGACCACACTGTCGCAGCCGTCGGCGTTGGAGGTGACGAAAAGCGGGTCGGAGGTGCTCTGGTAGTAGACGGTGCCGTGCCAGAGGGCGCTGTCGCAGGCCGTGACCTCTTCTACCCTATGTGAACTGTGGTGCAGAGTCAGGTGCAGGGTTACCACGCTGTCGCAGCCCTCGACATTGGTGAGGGTGTAGGTGTCGGTATCGGTGCTGTGGGTGTAGGTGTGGCCGAACCATGTGAGGCTGTCGCAGGCGGTCAGCACCTCGGCGCCGGTGCTGCTGTGGTGGACCTGGAGGTGCAGGTTGACGACGCTGTCGCAGCCCTGGGAAGTGGTGAAGGTGTGGGTGGGCACATTGGTGTTGACGGTATAGAAGCCGCCGTGCCAGGTGATGCTGTCGCAGGCCACGAGATTTTCTACCACGGTGTCGAGCTGGCTGACGGTAAGGTGCAGGTGAACCACACTGTCGCAGCCCTGCGCGTTGGTGGTGACGTAGGTGGGCTGGTCGGTACTGGAGGAGTAGGCTGTGCCATGCCAGAGGAAGGTGCCACAGGTGGAGTGCGAATCTACAATATGGCTGCTGTGGTTGACGGTGAGGTGGAGGGTGACGACGCTGTCGCAGCCGTGCGCGTTGGTCATGGAGTAGGTGGGTGTGGAGGTGGAGGCGAAGTAGGGAGTGCCGTGCCAGAGGAGGCTGTCGCAGGCCACCTGGGTGTCGATGCCGGAGGAGCTGCTGTGGAGGGTGAGGTGGAGGGTGATGGTGCTGTCGCAGCCGTACTGGTTTTGACCGATGAAGGTGGGGGTGTTGGTGCTGGCGGTATAGGTGACGCCATGCCAGAGGAGGCTGTCGCAGGCCTCCTGGGTGTCGATGCCGCTGGTGGCATGGTTGATGGCAAGGTGGAGCATGACGACGCTGTCGCAGCCTTGGGCGTTCTGGGCCACATAGATGGGCGAGTTGGTGGAAGCGGTGTAGGTGGTGCCATGCCAGGTGTAGCTCTCGCAGGCGTTGACCACCTGTATGTTGGAGGTGCTGCTATGGATGGTGAGGTGGAGGGTGTCGACATTGGTGCAGTTGTAGCCCTCGACGTTGTAGTCGTAGGTGTAGGTGCCGCTGGCGGTGTAGAAGGTGCCGTTCCAGAGGTAGGCATCGCAGGCCGAGACGGTGTAGGCGGTGTCGACATGGGTGTTCATGGTGAGGTGGAGGGTGTCGACACTGGGGCAGCCGGCGGAGTTGACATAGTTGAAGAGGTAGGTGGCGGTGCTGTCGTAGGTGGCGCCGTGCCAGGTGTAGCTGTCGCAGGCGGTGACGTGCTCGGAGAGGTGGCTACTGCGGTTGACGGTGAGGTTGAGCAAGACTAGGCTGTCGCAGCCGTCGACATTGTGGGTGAGGAAGGTGGGGGTGGAGGTGCTGGAGGTGTAGGTGGTGCCGTGCCAGGTGTAGCTGTCGCAGGCGGTGACGGACTCGATGGCCATGTCGCTGTGGTGGATGGTGAGGTGCAGGGTGACCACGCTGTCGCAGCCCGCGGCATTGGTTTCGGTATAGGTGGGGGTGGTGGTGTTGACAATGTAGGTGCTGCCGTGCCAGATGAAGCGGTCGCAGGCGGACTGGGTGTCGATGCCGGTGTTGCTGTAGTTGACGGTGAGATGGAGGGTGACGGTGCTGTCGCAGCCGACGGCATTGGTGGTGGTGAAGGTGGGGCTGGAGGTGGAGGCAGTGTAGGTGGTGCCGTGCCAGGTGTAGCTGTCGCAAACGGTATGGGACTCGGATGCGGTGGTGCTGTTGCGCACGGTGAGGTGGAGGGTGACGACGCTGTCGCAGCCCGCGGCATTCTGCTCGACGAAGGTGGGGGCATCGGTGCTGACGGTGTAGGTGGTGCCATGCCAGGTGAAACGGTCGCAGACATTTTGGGTTTCGATGCCGGTGTTGCTATGGTTGATGGTGAGGAAGAGGGTGTCGACATTGGTGCAGATGGAGCCTGGCTGGTGGTGGTCGTAGGTGTAGATGCCGGAGGTGGTGTAGGTCTGGCCGTTCCAGCGATAGCTGTTGCAGGCGGTGACTAGGAAGGAGGTGTCTTCGTGGATGCTGATGGAGAGGTGGAGGGTGTCGGTGCTGGGGCATACGAGGGGGTTGAGGTAGTCGAAAAGATAGGTGCCGGAGGAGGTGTAGGTGGAGTCGTGCCAGGTGTAGCGGTCGCAGGCGGACTGGTAGTAGCTGTCGTGGGTGCTGTTGTGGAGGGTGAGGTGGAGGGTGACGGTGCTGTCGCAACCCAGGGCATTCTGTTCGACAAAGGTGGGAGTGGAGGTGCTGGAGGTGTAGGTGATGCCGTGCCAGGTGTAGCTGTCGCAGGCGGTCTGGCTGTCGATGCCGGTATTGCTGTAGTTGACGGTGAGATGGAGGGTGACGGTGCTGTCGCAGCCGGCGGCGTTCTGCTCGACAAAGGTGGGCGCAGAGGTGCTGGCGGTATAGGTGGCGCCGTGCCAGG
>Ga0247611_10005076_pt1 | contig 17788 bp, 10 predicted proteins | sample 177DNAGHGhighgp2_FD_192422 | JGI IMG/M metagenome (GOLD analysis project Ga0247611, IMG submission 192422) | Sheep rumen microbial communities from Palmerston North, Manawatu-Wanganui, New Zealand - 1770 DNA GHGhigh gp2 | ecosystem: Host-associated > Mammals > Digestive system > Stomach > Rumen... | reverse complement strand
CTACCGGCACCACCAGCACTACTGGGCCGACCACTTCGCCTACGGTAACCGGCACTACCAGCTCTACCGGCACCACCAGCGCCACCGGGCCGACCACTTCGCCTACGGTAACCGGCACTACTAGCTCTACCGGCGCCACCAGCACTACTGGGCCGACCACTTCGCCTACGGTAACCGGCACTACTAGCTCTACGGGTGCTACCGGTGCAACCAAGCCGACATCATCCTCTACAACCCCAGTTGATGTTCGCACTAAATACAAAGCAGTATACGACTTAGTAGACGCATATGCAATGAGTACAGCACAAGCAGACCTAGCCAAACGATTTGTTGATACTGTATTAAACAATCCTACGCTATCAAAGCCAGCATACAATGCATTGACTGGTCGTCCAGGTCCGATACAGAATAAATGTATATTCGGACTTCTCAATCAAGCCGATCCAAAACTCGGTTACAAAGACCCAAGTAATCCACAAGGCACATCAACCATTCCATTTGATAAAGGTACAGTTACCCAATCGCGTTCAACATCATCTGTTAAAAGCGCACTGGTTATGCCAGATGGATTTGGTCAGAAAAAGAATCCAGCTATATGGAATACGCCAGTAATTACAGATTTTGGATTCCCGTTCCTTAATTTCAGTTCAGAAGCAATGGTTAACATCATCAAGTCCAAGGAAGATGACGAAAACATCAAAAATGCCAATCTGAAAGCCATGTTCAAGGACGCCGCCAAGAAGTTGGGAGGCATCTGGAAAGCAATATACGCGTCTCCACTAGCACTGCTTCGCCAGATCGCATCCGAACTGGGCACAAAGTGTACGCCAAACTACATCAAGGTAGACAGTTCTGACTTGATAGACACCGACTCCGGCGAAACTGTTAATATATTCCCCATTAAATACTACAGTATTGAACCAGAATACGAACCGGCTGTCTCAGTACCTCGTGATTTCCTCACGTCATTCTACGAAGTGATGGACTATACGACCACGTCCAAGAAAACCTACTTGAAGTACGCGTTCGGTATGAGTGCAGAAGACTTCGCCGAGGAAATTGACGATAACGGCGGAGTTCCTCCGTTCTACATACTAATTCCGAAGGCGGGCAAGTTCAGTAAGTGTAATATCAATCCAGGAAGTCTATTCGGATCCCTACTTAACCTTATTCTCGGCAGAAAGAAGTGTACAATGGTTAAAACCATGTTCATGGGGAAGCGAGGATGTCTGGCAATGGAATCTGACGTGGCCAATAAGCTGTACGCCGATACCTAATAACAATAAATAACATCATTAAACACCGTATCATCGATACGGTGTTTTTATGTAAACCGATAAACTAGCGTACGGTATATAACCGGTGTATAGCCATATGGAAGAAACAATAGACAAAATTCTCAGCACAAAGGACTTGGCTGATGAGAAAAAATCAGCTCTCCGCAAACAGCTAATTGACACTTTCAGCACAGACGCTGAAGCGAAAGACGAATTTATGAAAAATCCAGAGGCTGCCATTGATAAAATTCTTAATACAGACGCTGAAGACGACTTTGATGACGACCCAACAAAAACTTCTGATAAACCCGAGCACACCATAGAACTTGATGAAAGTGGCTCTATTACACCTGACTATGATGCGAGTACACCCGAAGAAGCTGATAAGGAAAAATCAACTAAATTAAAGACATTAGCTGAACGATTCCCTACAATCGCCCAAGAATTCGGTAGCCGGTTCCGTAGCGATCCGGACGCAGCAGAAAACCTTGCTGATTTCGCACTGAACGTGTTCAACTCACCTAAATGGGTTGAGTGGATGAAGGGAAAGGAAAAAGATAAAGCCATTATTCAAAACAAGATTATTCCAACTCTTGTTAACGCATACAACCAGCGCAATAAAGGCGCTGAAATAACATTACCAAAGCAAGTCAATGACGATACCAGGGAAGCCCTACAAGACCGTAATGGGAACAAGTCAACCAGTATTGTAGTTCCTGAAGGCTTTAATAAGGGGCTAATTGAACTTGGTGACCAAGCCGTATCCACCGATATCGGCTATCCGATGGTCAATTTCAACAGCGTGCTTATTAAAGAAATTGTCCATGAAACTGACAAGAAGCGACTCAAGAAACTACTGAAGGCACTAGTCAAGAAACTTGAAGGCACACCGACAGCCGAAGTATTCCTCAAGAGAGGCTTCATCGGTACAATCAAGGCATCCCTTCTATACAAGCTGATTGACCAAGCGAAGGATGCCAAGGGCATACCGATGATTCGCCGTCCGCTAAAAGTTCCCAGCGAAGAACTGGTCGGAAACTCCGAAAGCGAAATGATTTCGGTCATACCGGTCAACAACCTCGGTAACGAAACGAAGGATCCCAGTAAAATAGAAGCCGTTAACCTATACGACCTTACACCGCTGTACGAGTCCTTCCAGAATGCATCCGAGCAAGAAATTCTATACGAGAACTGGTTCAACGGTAAGATAGATACGTCATCCAAGAATAAGTATGGCGCTCCTAAAGATATTCCTAAGGTATACTTGCAGCAATATTACACAATACTTACACCGTCCGGAGCATCCGGACTTACCAGGTATGCCAGCTATCTCACAGACGTTGACAAGAAAAACATGATGGCAAAGCTTGATCAGAATGATGTCGAAGCAATCAAGTCATCAAACCGAAACGTCAACGACGCACTGATTGCCGCCTACTTGAAAAAGACCAACGGTGTTCCTCCGTTCTACATTCTCATCGCTCGTTCCAACCCTACAAAGGAACGCCTCCGCGTATGCGACGAAATCAAGCTCGGAAAGAATATCTGCATCAAGTCCATCGATGGCCGTAACAAAGACGCCTACTACATCCCCGAAGATGTGGTAGATGCCATATTTGAGGCCGGCTAATGGAAAAATCCACGCTTCTCAGATGCCTCGCCACAGGCAAGAGCCTGATAGAGGCTAACTCGGCCTTCTTTGTCAAGAAGGTCGACAAGAAGCGTATGGACGCCGGCAAGAAGATGGAACACCACCTTGCCGGTCTGCTCCGTGGATCTGACGGAAATGCCGTTGTCGAATTCCTCGTTCCATCCAGGAGTGAACCCGGCGTTATGAGACACTGCTTCATTGACGTCATACCCAATGGAACAAACTTATTCAACATCGCCCAGACCACCAAGAAACTGGCCGACCGTGTCCAGCTTCTGAAGGACGCCGACGTAAAATGCTACTGCTCGTGCCCAGACTTCAACTGGTCCGGAATGAAGTATAACTTGAAGCACAAGCACGACAGCCTTGCAGCTGGCCACCATTCCGATGACCCGCGTGACGACAACGGCGAGGATATCTTTCCGAAGGTTCGCGATCCAAAACAGCAGACAACAATCTGCTCCCACCTTGTCGCTGCCTTGAAGGGAATGGTTTCCAACGCCGGCGCAATCATGAAGGCTGCACGCACCACACCGCCGGCAGAGAAGCCAGCCGAACCGGAAATAGACCCGTCCAGCCAATTAGTGGGTCACAAGACCGCCGAGGACGAGGCCAACAACAAGATCGACCTTCTGGACAAGGAAAACATAAAGCTGACCGAGGAACAAGAGGAAGACCGCGAGAAGGCTACCCAGGCTGCCATGGAAGCATTCGAGAGCCCAGACAGCGAACCCATCAAGCTGGACGCTACGCAATCAGCCATGGATGCCCTCGCAGACCATATCGAACCAGGTTCCCAACCGACTGAAAACGCCATAGAAAACCCAGGCGTCGGACTAGTAGGTAACCGTGATAACGAAGAACGGGCCGAACATACAGTAAATGCTTTCCCTGACCTTGACGAGGAAGCCAGCAACCCGATGTTCGACATGCCTGTCGACGAAGAACCGGAAGTCAGCATAGACGATGAAGATGTAATAGAAGGCCCGTTGAAACTGCCCTAGTTCCAAATGGGCATCAGCGTGGCTACAGTAGTCTCATCGCTATCGTTATTCCACTTGTAGTCATTACCGATAAGCATCAGCAAGATACCGTAGAAAAGCGTACGGATAATCCAATTACTGCCATTCAGCAACGTATTCAAGTACATCTTGTCGCATTCCTCGCGACCGTACTCGGAGAAGCCTCCTTCCTCGTACATAGCAGCAAGCACTACAATCGCCGCCGGATCAAACTTGATGCCAATAAGAGACAGCAGCAAAACTACGATGCTAGGTAACGGATATGATGCACGGAACCCCTTGCAGATAGTCATACGGCTCCGTACCCCGCTAAAGTCGATACTGGTCATTTCATCGGTAATCTCGTCATCCTCGTCATGTATCACGATGTCGGCAACAAGATCCTTGTCAACAACTACCATGCCATTCTTAACGGACACGGCCTTTCTAGACTCTTCGGGAATTATAATAGTACGAAAGTATTGAGACATAAGCAAGAAAACTAACTATGTAGTAAATTACTCTATTCCATAGTTTAGCCGACTCCAAAGTCAGGTTCCTCGCATCCGCGTCTTTCCATTTCCTCTATGAATGTATGGTCTAACGGTTCCGGCAGCATAGCCTCGTATTCCGCCTCGTACTCTACGTCAGTATGGGTCGGAATGTCCTGATTGAGCAACTCTTCGTCCATGATGCATCTGACGTGGTCTACGTACTCAATAGGTACGATTATGGAGTCGTGAACCGTACAGAACGGACAGCCAACCTCTTCGATAATCCTCGGGCACACTTGCTCAAACACGAAACTGCTCTCAATCTTCTGCATCTCGTAAGCAAGAGACGCATGACACGACTCCTTGATAGACCACATGCAGTTGAACAGTGTATTGAAATGCTCTCTCCAGCAACGCTGTACCGCACCACGAACGACTTCGCGACGCTCGTCAAAGTGAAGCGGTGAGAACAAGAACGAGAGAAGACCCTTCTTAGCCTCATCGCGTGTCAGTGGCCTGTTGATATCGGAATCCTGACTGCACTCCGTCTGGAAGAACTCGTATATCTTGCCGTCGGCTACCAAGTTACGGTAGCGTTCCAGTTCCTCCTCCATCTTGTCCAGTGTAGCATCCTTTCTTCCCTCGTGCCATATTGGCTTGAACTTGATGAACGTGTCCCTATTCTCGTACAACTCGTCACGGTAGAAGTCAATGTACCGGCGGAATACGGCAATGATGAAGGCGGCTTGCGACGACTTGATGTCAACCTCGCCAACCATGCCACCGTCGCACCTCAGAGCAGCGTGGCGGATTTCCTTCTTCATGTTGGTGACGTTGGTATGGATACGACCGTACTTGTCGTGCTTCACATACATATCGCCTTCCTCGTCACACAGTCCATTGAATCGCTCCACCTTATTGCGTTCCATCTGGGCATTGTACGGGGATATCTCGCCATTGTCAATCATTTCGTCCAACTTCTTGTTGGCGACATCCTCGTCAACGCTGAAATGGGAAAGCTCCTCATAGCACAACTTAACCAGAGGATCATCCATAGACAGTTTCTTTCTGTCGTCAAACGACTTCTTGATGCGTTTCAGCACGGTGGGAGAAGTAATCGTGTACTTGCTCATTGTGCCGTGTATAACGACCTCGTCATTCTTCAGCTTCTTGTCGGCACGAGTCTGCAAGTAGGTCGCGTAACTGTTCTGGTAGGGCTGACACAGCCAGAACGCCTTGCACTTGCCCTTCCTAGTGGAATCCCCCTTCACGTAACTGGAGGTGCGCCCTATGAAGTTGTTGGCCTCCAGTTCCTTTATCGCCGGTAGGTAGGTGTCGCCTAGGATCTTGTGGAGCAGTACTGCGGATAGGTGGCACTTCCAGTACTTGTGAGGCACTACCGGATGCACCACCATGTTCTCCTCAAACTCACTACGGAGCTGGCTCGTAACCATGTATAGCATGAGTGCCATAGTGTCAACGAAACTGAGTATCTGCGCGGATTTTCCGTTGTAACTAACAAATCCTGCGATGAAGCTTTTGAAGTCCTTGCACAGCATAGAAGGCAGTTCTATGGTGAACTCCTTTCGTGGCTTCCTCTTGCCTTTATGTGATGATTTTGCTCTTTCTGGTTCGTTTTCAGTCATTTCACACATAAATATAGCAAACTCTTATAAAAAATGCCCGTTTCCATCGCAGGTTCTGGTCCAGTCCCGGACTAGCATATCAAGACCGGTTTTCACCGTCGAGTTTATGACTGTTCGGAACAGGGTCAAAGATAGGTCAAATCAATTTGAAAATCAAATCGCTCCCCTACCCCTATCCGACCATGTTAATGTTTCGAGATGGGCTAGGGTATTCTATACGTATGTTATAACACCTTTGTAACAAGGACTTTACAAACCTCAGTCAACCCAGGAAATACGAGTCCGAGAGCACCCCTGGGGTACCTGACCATGTTAATGTTTCGACTTTTACCACTATTTGCAATTCAAATTACTAATGACTATCTTGTAGGATTATGTACAGTGGCAATTACATCACAGTAGACTTACTATCACTATTCAGGTGGAAGGAGACCGGGTGGAAGAGCACGGCCTTCATGAAGCCGGACGTAACCGTGAAACTCCAAGTCAGCGAGTCGTTTTCTGGAAAGCAGTGGAAGGTCAACTTGTCTATATCGGAGGTGACTGTACACGGGGAACTGGCAGACCCGTCCTTAAAGGACTGCATAGCAGATGCAGTTAAAAGACGGTGTGACAAGGACATAAGTGTCATCCAGATATTCGGAGACTCGTTACGACGTGGGGACGTCAAGAGGGGCATGGCCAGCGGGAACATGTTCAAGGTGACCGACTACCGGGTGAATTTCTCCCACCGGTACGGTTTTGTGATGGTTCTGGACGGTACGTCCCTAGACCAGCTTGACGGTATCTACTTGGTGCCCAGTTACTTACCGGCACCGGTAACGGTCGGCTACGACGAGGATCCGTTCTACAAGATGAGCTGCTACGAGAGGATTTACAAGAATGACTCCCCAGCAACAGAGAGCGCCCCAGCCGACGCGTAGTTCGGTAGTAGGGTTCAGTTATCATGACCCGGTGATGTGCTCGGTGACGATTTCGTCGACCGACACCAGGGAGGCGCATTTCATCAACAGCTTCATATCGGCGTCCATGACCTTCTATGACAAACAGGAGGCCAAGAAGTGGGCGGTCACCGAGGGGTTCCGAAGTGCATTTGTCACGTTTTATGACAAGAAGGAGCAGTTGTTGCCCATAGGGCTAATCCCGAGGGTCAGCCGGCTGGTCCGGAACCGTTTCGGCTCCAAGATTACCCTTGACAAGCAGATACACGACCTTTTCATACCGCCTCGAGGAGAGATAACCAGGCAAGACATTGTCGGTTTTGCGAATACGCTCAACTTGCACAACCGCAAGACCGGCACGCCGATTATTCCCTACGAGCACCAGTACAAGCTTGCCGAGAGGGCGCTGAACGGTCGTAGGATCTCGTTGTTGGCGTGTACCAGCGCGGGAAAGTCATTGGCGATGTGCATTATTGCTCGCTACTTGATATCCAGGGAGAACAAGAAGTTGCTCATCGTGGTGCCGTCGAGTAACCTTGTTGAGCAACTATTTTCCGATTTCTACAACGACTATGGCTGGGAAGATGCTCGTAAGTACTGTACGCTGATTTATTCTGACTCCGACGACAAGCTGACGAAGGCTCAGAAAGAGCGTTTACGACGTAACGACATCGGCGAAGAGGTCATGCTGAAGCAGATCACGATATCGACGTGGCAGTCGCTCCAGCACAAGCCGGACAAGTTCTTTGAATGTTTTACGGCAGTCCTAGTGGACGAGGCTCACTCGACAAGGGGCGTCAAGTTACGAAATATCCTAGCGAAGTGTGTGAACGCTACCGATTTCAAGGTGGGCGTGTCCGGAACCCTGCCCAATGACGGCATTGACGCCGGATATATCGAGAGCCAGCTCGGACGCAAGGAGGAGATCGTACGCTTGAAGGAACTGGTGGCCAAGGGCGTGCTGACTCCGGTTACCGTGCGTTCTATTCTCATTCCGTATCCGCCACAGCAGAGGAAGATGATCTGCCGGCAGACCTATGACGACGAGGTGGCTTTCTGTAGTGCGAACACGTCTCGTCAGGACATTGTGAAACTGCTGATTGACTCGAAGAAGATTACCGACCAGCAGAATACGGTCATACTTTTCAAGAATATCGACCCGCTGGAGATGATGTACGAGTTCTTGCAGAAGCAGTTCCCCCAGTTCACGTATCATGTCATCAAGGGTGACGTGTCCGTTGACGAGCGCGAGGATATCCGTAAGTCGATAGAGGATTCCACCGGCCACATCATACTGGCCACCTACGGCTGCATGAAGCAGGGCGTCAACATCAAGCTGTTGCACAACCTCGTGTTCGCCAGTCCGGCGAAGTCCGTGTACATGGTCGTGCAGTCGATTGGCCGTATCGTGCGTCCGCACAAGGACAAGAAGATGGCCTACGTGTATGACCTTGTAGATGATGCGTCATACCAGTACATAGGACGTTCCGGCTACCCGGTGGTGAAGGCGAATTACATGATGAAGCACTATGACATACGCCGTTCATACTATGACGAGGACGAGATTCCGGTCGAGGAAATCAACTTTAGCGGAGTATACGAGGCGAAGATTGACGAGTCGGTCATCGCCGAGCGTAAGAAGAAGGCTGCCGACAAGGCGAAGGCCAAGGCGGAACGCGCTGTAAAGAAGTCGAATGCTAACGTATTCAAGAAGAAATTTTTCCTATAGGGGAAGTATAATGGAATTTAAGGCTAAACCGGTAAAGAGCTATCCGTACCGTGACAATCGTCTCCTTATCATTGACTGGGCGTCATTGTCATATCATCAGCTTTGGTCTATGAAGACCAAGTCAAGCAAGAAGCAGCTCGGTAGCATATTGCCTGAAGATGACGAGCTTACTGTCTGGCGTGCGAAGATGTTCAACCGCATGCTTGACTATGTCCGCCTGTTCAACCCGATGGACATTATTCTGTGTCTGGAAGGAAAGAACGCGTGGCGCAAGCAAGTCGTGAAGGACTACTATTCCAAGTATGCTACGATTTACTGGGATGCCGACGGATATTATGTCTGTAGCGACAACTACACTTACCGTGTCACGAAGGCTGGTGAAGGGTTCGGCGTAGTGAAGGTTCCGCCGAAGCAGAAGTCTCTTTATGAGTCTCTTAGCCACAAGCAACTGGGTGAACTCCCGCAGAAGACACAGGACATGCTCTGGGGAGTCAAGACGTCTACCGGAACGCCGGTGTTGCCTTCGTACAAGGGCAAGCGTGGCGCAAGCGCATGGGAGTTCTCTGTGGACAAGAAGTACTGGCAAGCGTACAAGGATGAGTACGCTATTGAGTTGGCCCCGTTCTTCCGTGCTAAGCCGGTAAAGCTCGTCAATGCCGAAGGTGACGACATGATCTACGGCGCGGTGAAGAAGTACTCCGGCCAGTACGACGACGTAATCGTGATTACCGGCGACTCCGATATGTCCCAGATGGACGTGAAGAACCTGAAGATTTTCAACCACCGTACTGGTGCGTTCGTCGAGTGCGCGTATCCGCAAGCGTACTTGGCCGCGAAGGTGCTTGCTGGCGATACGTCAGACAACATCCGTGGCATGGCGTATGTCGATGCCAAGACCGGCGAGCTCAAGCCGAGCAAGGCCAACGGAGTTTCTGAGAAGGAAGCCGTGCTGCTGATGGAGAACTGTCCGAACATCTATGCTGTTGCAGATGCCAATGGCTGGGGTGAGCAGTATATGCGCAACCGTACTTTGATTGACCTTTCGATGATACCCAGGAGTATAGCCAACGAGGTTGACGAGGTATTGTCCATGCCGGCGCCGGAAATTAATCCGGACTGGTCGCTTGCACATGAGTGGAATCTACCCGAAAGCAAGATGGATTATTACCGGACGCTCCAGCAGTTTGGCTTTTTCTCCGTAATTGCACGCGAAAATGCCAGTCCGGACTCCTTCAAGGGGGAGAAACTAGCCCAGAAGGAGACCGAGATGAACAAGAAACTGATGGACGACATGGCAAGTGGCCTCGATTTTGAGGATATTGACGGTGCTTTCGGCGGTCCGGATTTTGACATCGGCTCGCTTTAATGTATATTTTATGCTGAGGATTTTTATGAACAAGACACCAGTAAACGCTTTGGTTCGTGTTACCACGAACAACGAACTTGACTTTAACGAGTGGCTCGATTATCACATCGCGCTCGGGTTTAACCGTATTTTTGTGTATGATACCGGCAATCACGGATGGCTTGCCGAGGCATGCCGCCGGCGTTCAGAAAATGTAGTACTTGTGCCGATGGCTGGTAACGACTGGCGCAAGAAGCGCAACATCATCGCGTCCTACGTGTCGATCAGCGGTGAACCGTCGTGGGCGGTGCTGATGGAAGATGACGAGTTCCTCTGGCTTGACTTCAAGGTCGCACGTTCTATCAGCGACTACATGAATGTCATGGTCAATAGGTCTGCTGGCGCCATGTCCATTTTCGTAAAGTACTTGTCTTCGGAAAAGCCGATGAAGAACCGTGTTGGTACACTCATTGACTGTTTCCAGCATGCAAGGCCGAATCCGCAAGGGCTAGTGCATCCGTGTTCGCATACGCCTAACTTTGCGCTGACGATGTTCTTTGTTCCGAACAGTAAGTTCGTTCCGATGCGTGGCCCTCTTACTCCGACCGATCCTAACTGGAGGGATTCTTTGGGTAACCTTCTGACCGAGGCTACGTTGGGTAAGTACTTGACTGACCGTGCTTATAATCCGGACCATTATCCGGTCAGGTGCTACAAGTACGGGCTGAAGTCCGGTGTTGAGATGGGTATGGCTCCTGGCACGTGTCCGGTCGGCTATTCTGTTCTGGACACGACTATGCTGAAGGCACGTGAGATGCTTCTCCGTATTCCGGCCAACGAGGCTACCGAGCAACTGTTTGCCAAGACCGAGGCTATCGTGGAACAGCCGAAGTTGCCGAAGCGCGAACTGTCTCCGGAGGAACTTGCCGAACTTGAACTGCCGTTGCCACTTGGAAAGATTGATACGTACATTTTGTACGGATATCCTCTGGAAACCGTAGTCGAGTATGCGGTCAAGGCCGGCTACGAGGATACTGTCGAACACCGTGCCGTCATTGAGCGGGTGTACCGTCGTGAATGCAATATGATTATCGAGGCTTCGCCGGTGTATGTAAAGCTGGCTGAACTTGATGCCGAGGGGGGACGCACTGACGAGATGGTATGTGCCGAACTGAAGGTCAGCAAGGCTGTGCTTGCCAAGATGCGCAAGTGCGTAGAAGTGCTTGATATTGATGGATATAACAAGTCCAAGAAGGTTGCTGCCGAACAAGAACAGAAGGCTGACGCTGAAAAGGCCAAGGAGATTGTTGAGAAGACCGACATTGCCGACCTTGCCCAGAAGTTTGATACCGAGGTTGCCGCTACTCCGATCTCCACGGAAGACGCTGCTCTATTCGACAAGAAAGTAGAGGAACGTCGTGCCAAGAGGCGCGAGAGTGCCAAGAAGGCTCGCGAGAAGAAGCGCGAGAACGAGAAGGCTAAGAAGAAGTCGCTTGAAAGCAAGCCGGCGGTCGCTAAGAAGGCTGAACCGGAAACGAAGGTTGAAACACCGGCAACGGAAGACGTAGACCTCGACAACGACAACTTGCTTACGAATACCGACCTTTCCGCCTTTGGTAACCTAGATGCATAAGATTATTTTCAAGGAACTCGAGTTCCGCAATTTCATGTCGTACGGAAACACGAAGAATGTCTTCGAGTTCCGTGACGGCTTGACATGGCTCAGTGGTGATAATGGGTTCGGAAAGTCTGCTATTGTTGAGGCCATGACGTTCGCTTTGCTTGGCATATCGTACCGTGGCGGCAAGAAGGAAGAATTACGAAATACTAAGAACGCTGCCGACGGCGCACCGACGGTTGTTACTCTGTTGTTTGATACTGACAATCCCCAGGACGGTCTTGAGTCGTGGCGTATTACTCGTAGCATTAGCGGTAAGACGTCAGCGATGAAGTTCGTCATTGAGAAGAAGGTTGGCGAGGACTGGGTAGCCCAGAACAAGCGAGCCGGATTCAGTCAGCAAGATTTTGAGGAGCGCGTCCTCCAGTTCAACGAGGTGCTGTTCAAGAACGTCATCGCTATGAATACGCAAGAGACGTTGCCGTTCTTCATGTTGCCGGCGGCCAAGAAACGAGAGTTGCTTGAATCCATCATATCACTGTCGCTGGATACTTGGAAGAAGGCGAACCACAAGAGGCTGTCCGAGGCGACGATTGCGTTCAACGTGGCTCAGTCCGATATTACCCAGCTTACCAGCGAGGTGAACGAGCTGAAGGCAATCCATCAGCGGATGTTGTCCGAGAAGGCCGACAACTTGACCCAGATGAAGGCCGACTACCAGACGTATAGCAAGCAGTTTGACGAACTGAACGAGCAGTATCGTGAAATGGAAGATGACAAGCGTACGCTGTATGACCAGTTGACCGAGAAACGCAAGGTTCTGGCAACGGAAACTCGTGTTGACAAGGAAATTGCCGATATCGGCAAGAAATGCGCGGATATTCCTCGACTTTCTACGGCAAGGCAAAGGCTTGCCGATGCCGAGGCTGCCCTGGCTAAGTTCAATGCCGATACTGCTGACCGTGACGCTGAGATGGCAAAGGTCACCGATGAGTACGAGACTTGCAAGACGAATGTCGCAAACCGTCCGTCTGCACGAGCCAAGATTGACCGTCAGTACGGCATCAAGGAGAGCGAGATTAGGATTCGTACTGAAGAGCGCGACAAGTTGACCGAGACTGCCAAGTCGTTTGTCGTCGGTACGCCGTGTCCTACTTGTGGGCACATATCCGATGAGACTGACGTTGAGCGACATAAGGCTGAATTAAGAACTCGCTGGACAGAACTCAACAACCAGATTAAGCAGATGAAGGCTGATGCCAAGCCGTTGAAGACGGAACTTGACCGTATAGACGCGGACGACGAGACGGACAAGTATCGTATGGAAGAACTGAAGCCTCTCATTGACGAGTACCAGTCATTCCTCGACGCTGAATACAAGCCGAGGTATGACGAGGTTGTTGGCGCTAAACGTGAAGTCGGCTTGTTGGAAAAGAGCCTTGTCGGCGTTGACGAGGCTGAACTTACCGAAAAGTTGAATTCGTTACAGAATCAAAAGAACGCGTTCCCTGCAATACGTGCTGAATACGACGAAATGTCCGGCAAGTATAGTGAATTGTCATCTGCACAAGGTGAGCTTAACGGTAAGATTGGCCAGCTAGGCGAGCGTCTTGATTCGCTAAAGGCCGATATTGACCGTGCTGAGAACTCGACCGATGATGCTATCGCTGTGATGGAGACCAAGATACAGAAGAATACGGACTTGCTTTCTGACGCGGTCAACCGTATGCATGCGGCCAGCGATACTATCGCTATATGTAACGCAATCACGAAGGTGTGTGCCGATGACGGCATGAAGAAGATGGTGTTCAGTATGTTCGTGCCGGCGTTCAACAAGGCAGTACAGCGCAACATCAACAAGGCGCACTTGCCGTTCGTCGTGACGTTCAGCGACTCTATGGACTATTCGTTCCAGACGTTGCCTGGACTGTCTCCGTCGTATACTATGCTGTCGCAAGGTCAGAAGAGAAAGCTCGGTTTCGCTATATCTATGGCGTTCCGTGACTTCGTGTCTCTGGTGGGGAACTTCAACGTGAACTTCCTCTCGCTGGACGAGGTGCTGGACATATCTACCGACGACAACTCCATGAGGGATATGCTGGACTTGGCCAAGCTGATGCTTGCCGACATCGGATGCGCGGTCATCATAACCCATCGGGGAAAGGTGGTGTCCGACAAGTTCGATTTCCACCAGGCGGTGACCAATAACGGTCTGTATTCCATGCTTGGTCCTATCAAGCCGATGTGGCAGAAAGAATCCGCATAGAAACGGTCTCGGTTGCAAACTGATAAACTAGGCATGTAACCGAGGCGTTTTCATGGCTGGACTATTTAATTTCGAACATTACTATACTAAGAAGAATGTCAAGACTGATGTTGCTTTGGATATTAGTAACGTCCGTTTGGATAATAATGGTCCTGTCGAAGTAGTCACCAATAACGTGATGTATAAGATTACCTCTATCGTTGCCGATGGATATTCACTTGACCAGACACAGAGGGTGCATCTGGTTACGTCGGACGACGATGAGGAAATTGGAGATGAAGATACCTATCATGCGCTTGGCTATCCGTTGGACGACTTGGTTGAAGCTGGCGTATTCGAGATGCCGGCGTCCGCCGACCCTATACAGCCGTTCACCCTGTCTGTTGGTGACCAGTTTGATGAAAAGAGGATCACTCGGATAGAGGTATTGGCCGCGAATGCAACATCTGGGGTACAAGTCCAATCGCTTGTCATATCGGTGACGCCTCGTGTCCGCTGGATGAATGAGTCAATGACGTTCTCGCCGGCACCGAATGCCACCATAGACCAGCAGTTCTGGCATCTGGACGACTTGCCGACATCTTACTATGCTATGGCGGCAAACGGTTTGCTCGGAAGCGTTTACAAGGGAAAGAAATGGTATAAGAGGCAGTCCGGAAAGAATCCTAAAATTGTCGTCGGCTATGATAGCTTTGTCAAGAAACTGAACAAGATTAACGAGACCGCGAAGGATAGCAATCTTGGTGTAAAGGTCACTTATTTTGATACGACCTATGCTCACGACGTAGATGTACCGGAATCATTGTCAACAAAGGCCGAGAAGCGGGCGTATGCGGCAGCGCTGCGTAAAGCGGACTGGACTGCTACTACGATAAAGAATTCGGATAAATATACAAAGATATATCCGTCTGAACTTAACAAATTTGTCAATAAATGCAATAAAGAGGAAAATAGTCCGCTGGAGACGTATTATAACGATACGGCCACGGCATTGATACCGAACGTTGCAGACGCCTTTAAGAAAATCTATGACTCCAAGGAAGACCTTGCCCAAGACTTTACCGACAAGTACATGGAGACTTACAAGAGTATTATGTCCATTAGTGGCGTACGGCCTTTTATGTCACGGTCGCTAAGACGTAAGATCAGTTCAAATAAGTTCCGTCTAAAAAAGACTGCGTCCGCCGATACCAGGAAGTTTGCGCTTGACTTATCGTCGTGTGTGAATTATTTAAAGGCCATGTATCGGTATAGGAGTCCTGGGATTACATACGGACTAGTATATAACGATAACGCGGTTTATGATCATAATACTTGTGGCATTCGTCTGCTCGGAGATGTCGGATTTGAGAGCATATATATGAATGGGTCTATAGTATACGACCAGAATGGAAATGCTTCAAATGCGCCCGGTAATAAGTATGCATATGTACAGTACACTGATATGGCAGATATCCCAACGTCAAATAAGGGAGTATACGGTGGGCGAATGCACGAATTTACCGGTGACCAGAATTACATTGACTGGAAGATATCTACTACAAAGATGACGTTTGGCGATATCAAGAAGCAGCTTGCCGACTATTATTCAGCGATGTATAACAAGTATTTTGACTTGGACGAGGACGACGCTGGTTATATCACGTGCGAATATGATAATGGCAAGTTTACTGCAACGGTGATTGATGATAATGGTGACTCAATAGAATGCGACGTCAATGACCTTTCTGACCAGACCGGCAGCAATAACATTCCGGAACCATCAGACCTAGTAGCGATGGCTGCTACGAAAAAGATTCGTTATTTTGGTAGCATTGCTCATTATTCCGACAGTTGTATGATGGTTATCTCAATGGAAATATCTCGGTCGCAACTTACGACTGATTCCGGCATTGCGCCTGACCAAAATTCTCTGGGTACGCTCATTCCTACGGTAATGTATCCGGATTCGACGGAAATAGATGTGATTGAATGGGATAGCTCATCGGTTCCCGGAAAGGTCATGGACGAATGGACATTTGAACCTAACTTTGAGACCATCGACGATATTGGGCAATCGAGCGACTATACTGCGCAAGATTGTGCCGACTTTGTCGAGGTGATGGAAGACGCTATTGATACTATTGATAACATATTGACTGTACAGGGATTTCTACTGGGGCCGGCATTCTTGCTTATACAGAAACTTCGTATGCGAGAGGCAAACGAGAATATCGAAGAGCTGAAAACTTTACTAAATAAGATACTATGGTACCAGAAATTTACCAATGAGTCTGTATTTGATAACAAGACTTTCATACTGGACGGTGATTTGTGCAAGTCGCGCACTGACTTGTGCCCATATCTATATATGCCAGCTCGGTTCATGGTACCGGTAAAGATGTATAAGAGGGTACGTATAAAGTATAAGCGTTGGGGACGCACACGGCATAAGACGGTTAAGCGGTCAATTGGCGTACGGTGGGCGGAAGTTCTGTTTGTTGACAATGATGTGTACGAGGCGTATCCGCAAGTTCCTATTGAGCCTACTCAGTTTTATGCGGTTGGACAGAACGCCGGCATAAGCTCTAATGCCGATGGTACTGTTACGTTTACATTCAATTCACCCATCGAGGGAACAGCAACTGTACCAGCGAATTCCATCAGTAAATTCAACCGTGGTACGTTACAGCTTGTAAATGATACTGGCCGTGAAATAGGCGTTACGTTTAGCAATACGACCTCGTTTACCAGTACTGATGTTATTAGTAGTTTGAGTGGAACCGTGTTCGTGTATGGTATATACGTACCGCTAGAACCCACTGCTCCAGGTGGAGAACGTACAAAGGTGCGTGTCGAGTACAAGATGCCGTATATTCCGTATGATTCCGAGTTAAAGCACTGGGCGTTTGCGAATTATGGCGCATTTGACCAAGATAAGTATGCGAACGAGGATAGAAATACGCCGGCGCCTGACGACAAGAAGCCCGGATGGATAATTTTTAACAAGAGTTCCAAGCGTATAGGCGACTTGCGTGCTGAACTGGGCATATACGACGCTGCATCGATATTGATCTGCATATTGCGGAATACGTTCGGCAAGTCGTGTGTCGAACTGGTGGAGACAATTCGTTCTAAGGAAGACGAGGAACTGATGTGCGCCGGCGGTGGCGAAAGTACGTTCCTTTCATGGCATAACTACGGACTTGCTGTCAAGATTTTGGTAAATGACCCGCATACCGGACTTCCTATTGAGGACGGCAGTCCGGAAATGCTGAAACTTGCTGATGTAGCGAAAGCGTTTAGCAATGCGTGCCTAACGGGAGCCTTTGGTAAGCCGTTAAATGTAGTATGGTGTGGTCGCTTGAAGATTGGCGCCAACAATTTCGTATGGGAATTCTTGCCTATAGGAGTCAACCACAAGGACGCTCTTAAATTCCGCGAAGCTATACTGAACCAGGAAGACCCGGTGGCTAGTGTCGGCTATGTCAACGTCGATGCGATGAAATACGTATACGAAACTAAGCCGGAAGAGAAGGTTCCGTATATATTGCAGAGTAGCGACGCATACGCTAATGCTATCATTATCAACGGACAGCATTATGTAAGTCCTGCGTCGATAAGAAATTACCGTGTTCCTCAAGATATAGTACTCCGTAACGTACTGGAGTTCTGTAAATTGGTCCGGACGAAGATGGAAGCCAACGGGACGCAGCTGAACAATCGCGCAAGCATGTACGAGTGGAAGGCGTTGAACGAAAAGTCATACAAGCAGTTATTACTGTACTTCGGGCTTACGAACAGCATGTCTGCGGCAAGCACGTTGGTGTGCGGTGACTAT
>Ga0247611_10005074_pt1 | contig 17794 bp, 11 predicted proteins | sample 177DNAGHGhighgp2_FD_192422 | JGI IMG/M metagenome (GOLD analysis project Ga0247611, IMG submission 192422) | Sheep rumen microbial communities from Palmerston North, Manawatu-Wanganui, New Zealand - 1770 DNA GHGhigh gp2 | ecosystem: Host-associated > Mammals > Digestive system > Stomach > Rumen... | reverse complement strand
TTCTGCTCTCGCGGTTAACTCCGCGAGTTCCCCACATAGGTAAACGACACGCCTATTAAAAGAATGAGTCTATAACCGTGAAAAACTTTCCCTCTCATCGAGCTTAGAGGAGCTCTCGCTTAAGAAAAATAACGAGGACTTCGTGAGTCCGAGTTAAGAGCGAGAGCATGGCGAAAATTCATATGAAGAACGAATAATCGAGGCTTTGTGCCGAGAAAATTTATGAGTTCTTCATCGTATTGAGCCATAGCTCGCGCGACATGGCTAAAGTAGAATGGAGTTCCGGTATTGATCATGTTTCCGGAGCATTGAGCAAACCGAGCAAGAGCGGTCAGCACTCTTGTACCAAGATGCTGCTGGGTACGCACCGCGTGAAACCCACCGAGAGCAGCGATTGTAACCGTATTTACCTCCGCAAGAAAGTCGTTCGCTCGACCGCTCCGGGCGAGGACGAACTCTGGGCACGTAACCGCTTCACCGCGGTAGCAGCAGCGGTCAAGACCCGTCGTAAGGACCTGAGCAAGATCGCTACCGACCTGCAGGCGTTTGAGGCGCAGAAGAACACCGCCGGCGGCAAAAAGACCATGAAGGCCTACCTCTGGAAAATTTGCGGGGAGGAGTACGATCAGGCGCACCCGCGTAGCTAATCGTCACGCCCTTCTCGGGGAAAGGGCCCTTCGGGCTCTCTTTTTTTCGTTTTTTCTTGCATATGTCGTAAAAAAGCAGTACCTTTGCAGCCGCAAAGGTTTTGGAGTATGAGAAAATATCTTTTTATAGCAATGGTAGCAGCGGTGAGCATGGTGTTTGCCGGATGCGAGAAGAACGATCCGTGTACGTGTAACCACACGCAGACACCTTGTTCTTTCCACAAGATGACGGTGGACATACCGGTGGCAGCGAACGAATGGCAATTTGACACGAACACAAACCAGTATTTCGTCCATGTACCGGTGGAGGGTTTGACACAGGACGTATATGATTTTGGGGATGTAACCATCTTCCATGAGTATCATCCTGGCACGAAGAGTGCGTTCCAAGTAGCGCTGCCGGAGACGACTTACGAGTTGATCTACCAGGACAATGGTGATGGCACGCAGAGTCCCTATCAATACCAGCAGCATATCGACTATGCCCTCGGTGTCGGTTTTGTGGAGATCATCATTACCATTTCCGATTATTTCTATGATGATTATACTCCGGAAGATGCCTTCTTCCGTATGCAGTTGACCTATTAAGACGCCGATCTACATATTGGGTCCGTGTTCCGCAGAGACGCGTGAACAAGTGATAACGACCGCAGGTGCCCTCAAGGACATCTGCGGAACGTCGTTTATTTTTCGCGCGGGCGTATGGAAACCGCGTACGCGCCCGGATACGTTCCAGGGCGTAGGAGCGCCTGCGTTGGAGTGGCTTAGAGAGGTGAAAGATACCTTTGGCATGGAAATTGCGACCGAGGTAGCAACACCCGAACATGTAGAGGCGGCATTGAAAGCAGGGATCGACTATCTGTGGATTGGAGCAAGGACGTCTGCTAACCCGCTTGCCGTGCAAGCGATAGCGGACTCTATTTTAGATTTTAGATTTAAGATTTTTGATTTAAAAGGGATCTTTATCAAGAACCCGGTGAATGCGGATGCGGAGTTGTGGTTGGGGAATATTGCACGATTGGAGAAAGCAGGTGTGCCGGTGATGGCTATTCATCGCGGATGTAACCACCAGCCGTGCTGGTCGATGGCCCATAAGGTGCGTACTGCCCGGCCGGATATACCGATGCTGCTGGACCCAAGTCATATGAGCGGCGATGCCGCCCAAGTACCGGGACTGCTCAAAAAGGTAGCGGAGTTAGGGCTCGACGGCGCAATGATCGAAGTGCACGCTCATCCGGAGCAAGCGCTTTCCGACAGAAAGCAGCAGATAAGGCCGGAGGAGATTGGAGATTGGAGATTGGAGATTGAAGATTTAAAAGACACCGAACTCAACTGGCTGCGGGCAGAGATTGACGAGTTGGATGAGCGGTTATGGGACACGATCGCGGCCCGCATGGACGTGAGCCGGCGAATCGGTGAATGGAAAAAGGAACACGGCGTAGCTCCGTTACAACCGGAAAGGTATAAAGAGATCGTTGATCGAATAAAAGACAAAGGTGATTTTGCCCTACGTATTTGGGAAATCATTCACGAAGAAAGTTTGAAACAGCAAAAGTGAGACATTTAAGGTACATATTTTTATTCTTGTGCTTCGCCGGGATGGTGATGGCACAGGAAGTGACGTCTATATCGGGTATAGTGGTGGACGGCGATACAGGAGAGACCCTACCCTTCGTGCAGATCTACTTCCTCAAATCGACCACCAACAAAGGAATGATCCCTTCGGAGGTAGGTACGACCTCGGATATAGACGGTAATTTCAGCATCAGTAACAGTGCCGGATACAACACCCTGAACTTCCAGATGATCGGTTACAAGACGGAGATGTTGACGCTCCGTAAGGGGCAGAGCCGGAAGAACGTGAAGGTCAAACTGACGCCGGACGTGTACGGATTGCAGGATATCGTGGTGACGCCCAAGAACCGCAAACGCGAGTACAAACGCAAGGGCAACCCGGCGGTTGAATTGATCAAAAATGTGATTGCGCATAAGGACTCGTTCTATGTGACCTCCGGCGACCAGTACACGGCGCAGACATACAGCCGTATGTCCTTTGCGCTGGATAACCTGAAGATGAACTTCCAAAAGGGCTTCTGGAAGAACTTCCAGTTTGTGCAGAAATACATCGACTCGACGGGTGTCTATCCGAGTGTGACGGTGTCCATCCGTGAGCATTTGGGCGAAGAGTACTACCAGCGCAAGCCGCACCGTGAGAAGAAAGTGCTGCTCAAGAAACGTATCTTCGGTGTGGAGGATATCATCGATTCGCAGTCTTTCCACGAGAACGTGAACGCGATCTTCAAGGACGTGGATCTGAATGAGAACAGTATGACGCTACTCTTTAACCGTTTCGTCTCGCCGCTGAGCTCTACCCTCGCCGTGACGTTCTACCAGTACTATATCATGGACACGATCATGGTGGACGGTTATCCGTGTATCGACCTGGCTTTCGTGCCGGTTAACTCGGAGAGTTACGGTTTTACGGGTCACCTCTATATCGTAAACGACAGCACGTACCGCATCAAGAAATACGCGATCAACGTGCCGCCGGATATCAACCTCAATTTCGTATCCAACTATTCCGTCGAGGCCAGTTATAAGCAGTTAGAGGACGGCACCTGGGCACCGGATCGGACGAGCACCTTTGCCAAGTTCTATATCTTCAACAACAAACGCGGTATCTTGGCGCGACAGACGAAGATATACACCGGCTGGGATCGGGAGACACCGATACCGAAGGAGGTCTTCTCCGGATTCAAGGACGAGGGCGTGGACATCAACGACTCGACCGCCGTCCGTCTGGTAGGCGCCAAATGGGACGACCTGCGTCCGGAGCCGTTGACGAAATACGAGAGCTCGGTGGTGGACCTGGTGAATGAGTTCACCAACACGCCGAAGTTCAACAGCCTGGCTTTGTTCGTCAATGCCGTCACCACGGAGTTTATCCCCACCAAGCCCTCCAAAGAGATGGACGAGAGCTTGTTCGATTTGGGTCCGATCTATAACTTCGTGAGCTGGAACATGCTGGAGGGTGTCCGTTTGCGTTTCGGTGGCGCGAGCACAGCGAATCTGCACCCGCAGATCTTCTTCCGCGGTTATGCCGCTTTCGGCACCAAAGACCTAAGACCCAAATACAACGCGACCTTCATGTACACCTTCGCCAAGCATAAGTACCAGCCCTACGACGGCTTGAGGCATCATATTTTGGCGGAAGTGCAGTACGACGTGGAGGAACCGGGTATGCGTACGGATGTCATCAGCCGCGACCATATCTTGATGTCCATCCCGACCAGCACCCCGACCTACGGCTTTAACCAGTATGTGTTCCATGCACGGTTGGAGTACATGAAAGAGTGGACGAACAAGTTCTCCATCAAGACCAGTTTTGACTTCACCAATAACGAAGCCGCGGGTGCGTTGCGGTACGATAAGATGAACTGGACCATGAATCCGGACTCGACCTGGAACCTGACGCAGACCAATATCCCGTCCTATCGTAACTACGAGGGCTATCTGACCTTCCAATACTCACCGGGCAGCCGTATCACGATCGACCGTCTGGGACGACCGACTTCCTTCGCACTGGAGAAAGATGCGCCGACGGTACAGGTGACCCACTATGTAGGCTACCTCGATGACCGCCATTTCGGTGGAGACGGTTTTGTATATAACCGCACGGAGATCTTGTTCGACAAACGTTTCTGGTTCTCTGCGTTCGGTCACTTGGACCTGCGCGTGCAGACGGGTATGTTGTGGCAGAAAGCACCGTTCACGAAGCTCTTTATCCCGGAGAGCAGTACGAGTATTCTGTTGGCACAACGTGCGTTCAACCTCATGAAACCGATGGAGTTTCTCTTGGACGAGCATGTCTCGCTGTATGCCACGTATTTCTTCAAGGGTTGGATCCTCAACCGTATCCCGGGTATCAATAAACTCAAGTTGCGCGGTATCGTTTCCTTCGCCGGTATCTACGGCGGTTTGACCAAGAAGAACAACCCCTATCTGGAGACCGGAACGGGTCTGTATGAGTTCCCGCACACGCCCTGGGAAGACGGCAATATACAGAATGCGTTTGACCAGAACGGCTACATCAAAGATGCCTACCGCACCTCCTCTCCGATCGGTAAGTTACCGTACATGGAGCTGACGGTGGGTCTGGAGAATATCTTTAAGTTCATCCGTATCGATTATATCCGTCGTCTGACATACAACGACTATGAATTGCCGTATATGATTCAGAAGATGATACCCGACCCGACGAACCAGACGCAGTATATCCCGGCTACCAACGAGGATGGCTCACCGGTGATGATACACGGTCGCCGTAAGATCGGCGGTTGGGGACGTAACGGTGTTAAACTGACCATAAGAATTGCTTTGTAAGACCATGAGAAGAAGAACGATTAGCAATCGATTAGCGATTATAGGCGGTGCGTTGGCACTGTCTCTCGGTGCGTCGGCACAGACGACCGACAATACCTTACTGCAGAAACTGGACGATGTAAAGAAGCAGATTGTCAATTATGATATCGAGCACACGCTTGATTCCTTGGATCAGGACAAACTGCCCAAACCCGTATCGGGCGGTGTACTGGCCGGGGCAAACATGAGTAATTTCATCATCACCCGCAATCACCATCCGATGAGCTCGCATATGCGTATCGGCGGTGAGTTAGGCGGCTTCCTGGATTTCAGTCTGACCAAGCATTTCGGTATCCAACCGCAGGTCATCTTTACCGCCCACCAGAATTACTTCAAAGAGGCGGACGGATCCCGTAATGACTTATGGTCCTTCGGCGCGGAGATACCGATCTATTTCTTAGGTCGTTTCGGTAACCTCGAGAAAGGCTATATCCAGTTTGGCGGCGGTATCTTTACCCACTTCACCTTTGCGTCCAACATCAAGAACAAGTACCGGAACGTGGATAAGGAGTTGCCGGAAGCAACGACCACCTTGCCCGTCAAGAAAGCGACAGAGCCCACGACGGTGACCTACGACTATTCGCGTCTCTATACCCTGCACGACAACCATTTCGGCGTCTGCGTGACGGTCGGTTATGAACTGCCGTTCGGCATGCAGATCCATGCGCAGTATAAAGTGAGTCTGTCGGATATCGCCGGCTTCTACTCCGAGAAGAAAGGTACGGCGGACGCGGACGCTCTGATCTATCCGCAATCGATCAGCCTGATGCTCGGATACCGATGGCGGTAAAAAAAAAGCAGCGCAACGCTGCTTTTCTTTTTTATAGGTTCTATTACCTGTTCCAACCGAACTTACCGCCCTTGGCGATCTTCTTGGTCTTCGAATCGAAGAAGACGTAGAACATCGGCAGTCCCTCGGGGGCGGTGTAGACGAGTCCGTCTGCACTCGGGGAAGCAGAGATCAGTTTCTTGTTGCCCTGTGCATCGACCATCACCTCCACATCGAACGGATCGGCGGTCGGCACTTCACCCAGCATATACATGTGTCCGTTCAGGTCATAGATACCTAACTGCACCTGGATACCGATGGTGACCGCTTTGAACTGACCGCTACCGATGGGGAAGAACAGATAATCGTCCGTATCTACGGTGGCCGATGCGGTCCAGTTAGCCTCACGGAAGGTCAGTTTGTAGGTCAGGATGGTGACGCTGTCTTCTGCGATACCGAACACTTCCATGGTCGTGGAACCGTCCTCCTGTTTCTCCGGGAAGCCCAATTCCCATGAACCACGCGGATCAAGGGGTTCTGCAGTGATTGTCGGCATCGGTGAACCCGGCGTGAGCACGATCGTATAATGGAGCGTGTCGGGGATGAAACCGCGTACCTGCAGGGTATCGTCCATGAAGATCATCTTCAGACGTGCCTCGTGCGACACGAGTATCTCCTGCTCGATGACATAGACGCTGCGAGAGCCGTCCGGTGCCGTAACGAGGATGAGTACTGTCGTGCCGTCCATGGAGATGGATACCGTCGCATCCGGATCGGATGTAATCGCTTTGACGTTGGTCTCGTTGATGAGATCGGACTCCGAAGAACCGATCGGATAAGAGATCGTATAGGCTACCGTATCGGGGTTAAAGCCCTCGATGGTCGTGCCGTTCACGCGCAGGTCCACCAAGAGGCTGTTGGACGAGAGCAGATGCTCGAAGGTAAGGACGTACTCCGACACCGTGATGCCGTCACCGGCCGTTACAAGGATCGTCAGTTCCGTATCGCCTACCCAGGTCGTATCCACTACCTGCTGCGCATCGCCGACCGTCCATGTGATCACCGGCATGGTACCGCCATAAACGACCGTATCCTTGTACTCAAACGAGTCCGCACGGAAACCTGCCTGCAGGACATTATCAAGCATAATGGCCACGAGCTCGGCATTGGTGGACGGCAGGTAAGTGAAGGTCAGCGTATAGGTCGCCGTGGTGACACCGTCTTCGGCCGTCACGGTGATGGTGGTGCCGTTCACGACTACCGTCGCCTTCGGATCTGCCGCTACCGCGGTGATCGTCGGGATGGCTGCACCGTACGGAATATTGACCGTATAAGCATGCTCGTCCGCGAAGAAAGTAGCCAGCGGCTCGTCGTCCAAGGAGATGGACTGTAAGTCGGCATTGTTCGACTTGGCAATCGTGAAGACAATCGTATAATCGGTGGTGTGTACACCGTCCTCGGCTGTTACGGTGATAGTCACCGTCTTATCGTCCACGCTCTTGACAGCCGTACTGTTCTTGTCGGTCAAGACATAATCGATGTCCGGCAAGGTGGTCGTATTGTACGGCAGTACCACATTGTACTGCAAGTCGGTAGCTGCAAAGTTCTCTACCGTAACACCGTCCACGAGCAGGTCACTCAGCGCACAGATATCCGACGGCAGCACTTGGATATTCACCGTGTAGGTGTTTACCACGCTCTCATCTTCGGACGTGACAGTGAAGGTCACTACAGCCGACGAGCCGTTCTTGACGGTTGCGGTCTCTACGAACGCACCCTCACAGGCAATCGAAGACAACTCCGGAATTGCCGAATGCGCCGGTAACTGAACCGAGTAATCGTACTTGTTCGACGTAAAGCCGCTCAGCAGTACATCATCTGCGTTGATAGCCGTCAGGTACGCCTCCGAAGAGAGGGTACGGATGTTCGCCAGCAAGGAGTAACGTTTCTTGCTCACACCGTCCGCCGCTGTTACCTCTACGTATATCGCCGCGTACTCCTCATTAACAGGCACGATCGTGTACGCTACGTCCGCCTCTGGGTCTTCCGCCGTTGCCTCAAACGAATCGAGGGAACTAATGGAGATCGTATAGTTATAGGTCTCACCGTAGAAGTCGGGAACGGATTGATTATTGGTTGTCATCGAAGCCAAGAGGGCATTGTCGGACGGGTTACGATCGATGATATAGGTCGTATCCTTTGTCGCACCGAAGACATGTAACTCATAGGTCTGCGCCGTCTCGATCATGAAGACGCTGTCCAGCGCATACTCGCGCTCGTAATTGAGCACAGGGTTGTTGATGAGGTTGATCAGGTGGGCTGTCGATTCACCGCTGATAGCGGTCTCTGCCGGGATATTGGTGACTTTCGCCTCCAAAGCTGTTTGCTCCCAGGCTGCGTAGTAAACAGCCTGCGCACCGGACTCGGCGGTCACAGTGATGACATAGGCCGTGTCGTTCTCGGCAACCGCGATCGTCTGATAGGGCGAGCCCTTCTCCACCGTCAGGTCGCGACCGCTCACCGCAAATTTGCAATTCGTATTGGTCGATTGCGGACGGGTAACGGTCAGCGTATAATCGGTGTACGAGAGGTTCTCTGCATAGTTGCGGATGGTTGCCGTACGGACACGGTTGACTTCGTTGCCCCACGTTACGATCGGCATCTGGTCAGCAACAGCATGACCCAATACCAGATGCGGGATTCCTATCGCATCGGCATCAATCGTCACGTCGATCGCCGTACCGCTAATGGTCGCCATCGTGCCGTTCACCTTCACACTGTCGAAAGCCGAACTATAGATAAGACGGAGGTTGTCGAAGAGCATCGATGACGAACAGCGCTTACTGGAACTGGCACCCGAAGTACCGACATAGTATTCACTTAGGTCATCTGTCTGCGAAGGATTGATGATGATATCCAAAGTCTGCGGTACATAATTCGCCGCATAGGTAATGGTGCGTGTAAGCGTGTTCCACTTGTTTTTGGTCATTGTGTTGAACGCTTGCGCGTATTCTACCTGGCGCTTGTTATTTGCATTATAGGTAAAACGCCAACCGGTCACGTTGTTCTTACTATCCAGGTAATTATAATCCAAAGCCACCTGATCCGGCGTATTGCGGAACGTGATCGGATCGCCGTAACTCAGAGAGGACGAGATATTCGTAAATAATAAGTACGAACCTGCTGTAACTGTAGGTTGAGACAAACTCAAGAAACCTACCGCATCGGCTGCCGGGAAGATGTAAATTGTTTGAACGTTAGCCGATTTACTACCTTCTGTTTTGGAACTGGTATTGGGAGCAGAACCAGAACTCGGGTCATAGGTTCCTTTCGATCCCGATGTGATGGCATTGATCGGGGAATACCATCCGCGTGGTGCCTGACCGTCTTTACCGGCATCGTCGTTATGCTTGCTTTCCCAATTCTCAAAACCCATGTCGAAGGTCACGTCATTCGGATAATAGAACGTGACGGTATAGGTATGCGAATAAATGCCGTTATATGATGCCAAAACCACACTCTTGATATCATTCCGCAAGGTATCCACTTCTGTTTCAGGCTGCATAGCATAGCTGATAGAAGGCGTATCCGTTACGGCTACCACGTAATTATATACATCCGGACGGAAGTTAGACACCGTTACACCGCCCACCTGCAGATCCGTCAACATCGCCGGATCGAGGGTCGAGACAGTAGGAGTAATCGTATACACTTTATCCGTTTCCGCGAGGTTGAGCGACTTGACCGTGATGGTGGTCGGCGCACCGATACCGCCGTTGATGATTTGCACTTCCTGTTCCTTATAGTTCTTGGTGACAGAAACGATCTTGAGCGAGTCCGTACCGTACGGCAGTTCCACGTTAAAGTTCGGTCCTTGGGTCATGTCAAGCAGTCCCACACCGTCCACCACGATACCGATTAACTCGTTCGGCAGCGAAGGAGGAGCTACGTGGTAAGTGAAGGTGTAGGTCTCTTGCGTACCGTCTTCGGCAGTGATGACCACAGACGAAGTCTGTCCGATCGGTGCTTCGGTGATGGTCAAGGCCTGCACCGGCTCAGCGCGCTCTACCGTGATACTCGGCGAGAGGGTCGTGCCGTAAGGCAACTCGATATCGTTGTACGCATGTTGTGCAGGGTTGAAATTGATCTCTACACCGTCGATCTCGATGGACAGGACTGCCGTGTTGTTCGATTTAGCAACCGGGAAAGCAATCCGATAATCCTTGGCTGTCGTACCGTCAGATGCTACGACATGAATCGTGGTCGTATGATCAACTACTCCGTGTGCGACGGTGATGGTCTGTCCGGTCGAAGCCGCAACGGGCACGACTGCGGGCACTTGGAGCGTTCCCTTGGTCAGAGGATAGCTATAGTCATACTGGTTCGCCTTGAAGGGCGCATAAAGTTCACCGTCTATATAGAGGGCAGACAGCGTTGCATCACTCGAAGCCGGGAAAGAGTCCACGGGGAACGGCGGCAAAGCCACCTGGTTAGGCGAAAGGAAATGAATGAGGTAGATGTTCGGCGTTCCCTCTTCGGGTGTCACAACGATACGTGCCGTACCGTAACTCGAGGGCGCGGAGATAGTCACCGACTGTCCTTCGTTCGGCAAGACGGTGATCTTCGGCATCGGCGTGGAAGCCCAGGTCAGGCTATAATCGAGCGTGGTCGGCTCAAAGCCTTCGAGCGCTGTGCCGTTGAGGTAGATCATCTGCAGGAACGCGTTCTCCGATTTCTGCACCTCGAAGACGAGGATGTACTGGCGCGTAGAGCCGTCACCGGCTGTTACCGTCAGACGAGCGGTCATCAGCGAGGGGTTGAGGGTGATATTGACCGTCTGGTACGCATCACCCGGGGTGTAGCTGATAGCCGGCATCGTGGTCGTTCCTGCAGGCAGCGAGATGGTGTACGTCAGACTATCCGGTTGGAAGCCTTCGATAGCCACCATGTCACAGGCTATGCCTGCGAGGGCGTTGTTGGTCGATTTCTCCGTGCTGAACTGCAGACGGTAGGTCGTCTTGGCGCCGCTGGCAGCCGTCACTTCGATACGGGTCGTACCCTCTACCCCACCTTCGGTCATCTGGATCGTCTGGTACGGATCGCCGGCCGTCCAAGCGATTGTCGGAAGGGTCGTCGTACCCATCGGTAAAGTGATCGAATAAACGGTCTGCTCGGGGGTGAAGCCTTCGAGCGGCTCACCGTCCAGCGTGATACCGGCCAGCAGGGAGTATGACGATGCCTCGATCTTGTAGGTCAGTTTGTAGGTCTTGCTCAGAGAGGTGTTCGGGAGGGAGACCTGGATCTGCGCACCCGACTCGAGCGAGTTATTGAGTAACTTGATCTGCTGTACACCCGCTGCGTACGCCGACTCCCAAGTGATGGTCGGAGCCGCGGTGGTGCCTAAAGGCAGCGATACAGTATAGTTCGATTTGGAAGGCTGGAAACCCGTCAAGGGATTGCCGTCCACGAAGATATTCTTCAGCGTTACGTCCGTCAAAGGAGCGACGGAGAACGAGAGTGTGTAGGTCTGCTTGGTCGTTCCGTCTGCCGCCGTGACGACGATGGTAGCCGTACCGGTGACCGAGGTCGGTTGGGTGATCTTCACCGATGCGCCGGCATCTTGGGCGGTAGCGGTAACAACCGGCACAGCAGTCGTGCCGTAAGGCAGCGCGACGTTATAAGACGGCAGGTACGCATTGAAGCCGCTGACGGTCTCGCCGTTGACCCGGATATCCGACAGGCGGGCGTTGTTCGATGCCTGGCTGACGAACTTGATGCGATAGGTGGTCGTGGAGGAGTTATCCCCTGCCTTGATAGTGACGGTGGTTGCTGCACCATCCACCTGGCCGTACACGATCGTACACTCGCTCGAGGTCAGACGACGACCGGCGAACGTAGCTTTGCTACCGCGTACGTTCGTCAACGAGCCGGCACCACGCACGGCGTAGATCTCCGGAATAGCCGTTGCGCCCGCACCCAAAGAATAGGTCTGCTCACCGGTGTTGTTCGGATCAAAATTCTTCCACTCACGTCCGCCTATATAGAGTTTTTGCGCCTTGCTGGAGTAAATAAGTTGGATATCATCCACCTCCAACGTACTTCCGGCATAGATACCGTCGTTGGCACGGAACTCCGGATAGCGACCCGCCGAGAGGATGACGTTACATTTCTGCGGCGCGGCGTCGCTCATGTAATAGATAGGCACCGAGATACGGGTCCAGTTGTTATAGGCTTTCTTTTGGTAGAACCACCCCTCAGCAATCTGATTGCCCGGCGTCGGGGTACCGCAGTCATTTCCGTTCATGGCGATACGGATATCCGACTCCTCATCCACGCAGTACTGCGGTGCGGCGGAAGAAAGGTCCGTACAGGAACCGTTCTTAGCCTTATAGGATGCACCTTGCGCCGTACCCGTCCAAGCATAGTAAAGCAAGTGGAAATTCTCTTGCGAGGTATGATCGCCGGCCGCTTGATCGACACTGCTGTCGTAGTAACGTCTGATCCAAACGACCATCGAGTCGGGACGGTGGGTCCAACTGATACCGCCGTACGTACCGGCTGTTGCATCGTTGATGGAGGTCAGACTCGACACGTACGCCCAAGGATGACCCAAAGCCACATAACCCGGGGAGGTTGCGCCGATAGAACCTACTCCTACGAATTGGTCCTGGATCTTCAGGGCCTTACCCGAACGACCGGTTGCCTGATGGGCAAAGTTCTTATCCACACCCAGCTGAGACACATTGGAAAAATTCCAATATTTAGGTTGCGCATTGCTGGCAAATTGTGCTCCGCTCCAATCCTCAAAACCGGGATCCGGAAGTTGTTGCGCCATTACCGGCATGAAACAGACTAATAATAAAGCCGATAATGATCTCAAAAATTTACTCATATTAATATTTTTATTAAATTTATTACGTTTTTAGGGCCAAAATTGGGCCATTTTTTATCGCCTGCAAAATTACTGCTATTTCGTCAAGTACACAATAACGATTATTACGAAAAGATATACGATTATTAAGCATCACTCTAAAGAGTGTTGCCAAATAGAGTTAGCAAAATGCACCATTTTTATGAACGTCGGAAAGAAAAAACCGAGCCGTTAGAGGTTCGGTTGTTCTTTGCGGAGCACGGCTCGGATGAAATTGTCCGGTCGGGCATAGATGGTATAATTGCCCTCCTTGTCCTTCGGGGCGATCGGATCGGGTTTGCCTTTGAGTTGGGCATAGAAGCGCGCCATGATGCCGTCCAAGAAGGCTTGCTTTTCGGGCGGAAGGGGCGTTTTGTTACGGAGGGAGTTAATGAATTCTTGGGCAAGATGGGAGGCATTCCCAAAGGATTGCTGGTTCGCGCGTTCACCTACTCTAACAGGCGCGGCAGCATAATTGCGCCGGCGAGGCTCGTAGGCTTCGAGGCGGCCTATTTTGGTAACCTTACCATCGTAGTCCTTGAAGTGTTTTTGGCGTTCCACGAGGGGATGCTTTTGCTTTTTGCCCCGCGCACCTATCATGGATTCAATACCCTGGGAATGTTCGATTTTAGCCATTGTTTATGGTTATTAGAGGGTTACATTGACTGCATTTTATACCTATTGTAACGCACTTACCGCGCACTTATAACACACTTACCGCGTACTTATCGCGCACTTATCACGCACTAAATTTTGGTTGCTTTTTCGTCGGTATTATATACATAGTATATAATACTGGAGAGTTGATCAGTTTTTGTTTGAAATCGAGTGCAAAGATACAAAAAATATTTGATATATGCAAATTTTTAGCGATGAGAAATGAAAGAAAATAAAAAAAAATCCGAGGCGCGGTTGGCGTCTCGGATAGATGAGCGGACAATGGTATTGCCTAGTAAGGAACAAACGTTTTGAACCCACATAAAATTGCGGGAAAAGAACGAAGGTGGGAGAAAAATCCGAGCCGCTTTCTGGCGACTCGGACAATAGAGCATGTTTATTTAATGAGCTCCTTTATACGCGCTAGATTGTGCGCCAACTACTTCACTTGGTGTATAATTAGTATTAAATACCCAACATACTTTGTAATATAAAGTAGTCCCATGAATGCTTGTGTTGTAATCCAACTCATAAGTACGTTCATTCTTCCCCTCATCTATAGCAATTGTCTCGCTGTAGTTCCATTCTTTTTCTGCGAGGAAAGTTCCACTTGATGAAGTTGATCTATACAAGCGCAAACTGTAATATGGTTTTCTTTCATCTGGTACGTTGAGCTCTTTTACAGTTACGTCCAAGCCATCCCATGCAGCATATACTTGTACTACCGTAGGAGCAGCAATGCCAATTTCCGAAGAATAGGCTGTTCCCGCATTACTACTGCCATAATTATTGTTCGCAATAACCCCATACAAATTTCTTCCTGGGAAAGGTTGAGAATCTGTGTACGAAGTTGAGGAAGTACTTTCTTTAAGTGTTTCTGCTTCTCCTGTTATCCAGTTCTTTCTACGAACCATATAAGATGTCGGTGTTCCGCAGCCAAATCCCGTTGATGCAGTCCACCTAATAGTTACAGAGGATGTGCCAGAACAAGATACAGACGGGGGGCAAGGTTCATAATTGGTAGAACCGCCGCCACCGCCACCGCCGCCACTGCTTTTTTTCGACACAGATAGCGAACCAACGGGACCGTTGGAAGGAATGAAAGTAAATGTTACGGTTTCTCCTTCTGAAACAGAAGAAGCTCCACTGATATTAGATTTATCGTACCATTCAGCGCCACTATCACTTGCTGAGGAGTTGATATTTGCGCCGACTCCTCCCCATACACCAGAGTACGTATAACTATTACCGCTTTGGGTCATAGGTTGCCAAGACCAATCATTACCACCCCACGGGTGTTTGATGTAAAATGCAGTTGTCTCTTGCGAGCCACCACCTCCTGAACTTTCTCCTTCAACAGAAAGAGTAGCCGCAGATGGGTTGTAGATAAATTTCACTGTGGTGCCCACACTTAATTGGCTTGCACCAGAGATAGAACTTTCCGCAAACCAAGTAGCACCATCATCGCTGGCTGTGTTGTTAATATTTGCACCGACGCCTCCCCATAGTCCAGTGCAAGTATAATTGCTTCCATCTCTTCTCATGGCTTTCCAAGCCCAAGAATTATCTGTTCCTGATCCCCATGGGTGTTTAATATAATAATCCGCAGTTATTTCGGGATTTTCCGGATCTTCTGGATTTTCCGGATCATCAACAGGTTGGAAATCATACGAGGCTTTAGCCGGTTTCGATTCGATCTTTCCATTAGAGGCAACTAACTCGTAAGAATTAATTCCTTTTATAGGCGTCTTGTCCGTAATTGTAGTAGCAGTAGTAGATTGCCAATACGAACCGTTTTTATTTATAATATATTCTTCCGCATTTTTCGCCGAATTCCAAGACAAAACAAGTGTATTTTTTACTTGTTCAATTGTAAAACCGGTTGGTGTATCGGGACTGTCTTGTTCTATCGCCTTCTCGCAGCTAATAAATGCGAAGGAAGCTATTGCTAACGAAAGCAATATGAATGATATTTTTTTCATTTTATTAATTAATATTTATTGCCTACTCTTGTATTCGGATTTTCGGCATTACTCCGTGTAGTCCTTAGTTCTTAAGAATAAATCAGAGACAATACAAAAGCGTGGACTACCTGCCTTTTTAATTGGTAATCTCGGGCTACCACACCCATGTCCTCCAATTATGCAGAAAAGCCCACACTCCACGTGTGAACGCTCTGCTCTATTTTTTGGAAGGACATTTCTAATTGTGGTAGTTTGAGATTATCCCCAAATAAAGCATTGCTTTTTGTATTTATGTCTTTACATAAATGTTATTTCATCATAGGCAAATAATTGAATTTTGCAAGTTAATATTAAATGTTTAAATAAGCATCGATATAATTAATTATTAGCATCGGACTCTTCCTTAATAAATTTCTCTATCTGCGGACGAAGAATCGGCAGGTCATTGTGGATCACATGCCAAACTTTATGAGGCGTAATTTCATAATATCCGTGCACTAAAACATGCCGCATACCTTCAATCACTTCCCATTCTACTTCAGGGTGTTCTGCGCGGAATTCTTTGGTGAGTTTATATGTCGCTTCTCCAATAATTTCTACTTGTTTAACGAAACCGTAGAAAATAATAGAGTCCTTTTCTGCGTCTTCTACTGTATAACGTTTACTGCCTTCAGTTAAATTATCTATCGCAGTAAGGATATGAACCAAACGTTCTTTGTCTCTAATGCGCTCTCTCATAAATTTTAATTTTATCGTGATCAACACTCTTTCGTGCAAAAGGTCGCAGGTATTCGTCTTCAACCAAATCTACTTTCCGATTGAGTTTCTTACTAAGATTGACCATTATTCGACTTATGTCCATTAGCGACATACTATCACTATCCGTGTAAGTGACCAGTAAATCCACGTCACTATCCGGACGTTCCTCGCCACGCGAGCATGAACCGAATAGATAAGCTCTTTCGATCGGTTGAGTGGCAAGATACGCCTGTATCTGCGGGATCATTTTTTGTACTTCAGCACTCGGCATTATCGTGTTGATTTTGATTTTGCGCTGCAAAATTACAAAAAATATTTGATATATGCAAATTTATCAGCAAAATATACACGAACCAGCATAAAATTGCGGAAAAAGGACGAAGAGAGGTAGTTTGGCACGAAATTTGTAATAAAATTACAGACCGTCCTACGGACTGTAAGACCGCGGTGCTGTAAGACCGTTACACTGTAGGACCGCTAACGCTGTAAGATTTAAATAAACACTATACAAAATTATGCAAAATCCAGTGGATATCAGAGAACTGCAAGAGCGCGTGGAGCGCGAGAGTTCGTTTGTAGATGCCCTTACGTTGGGCATGAATCAAGTGATTGTTGGTCAAAAACACCTTGTTGAGAGTCTGTTGATCGGTTTGTTGAGCGACGGACATATTCTGTTGGAAGGTGTACCGGGTTTGGCGAAGACCTTGGCAATCAAGACTTTAAGTGACTTGATTAAAGCTAATTTCAGTCGTATTCAGTTTACCCCGGATCTGTTGCCTGCCGATGTGCTCGGTACACAGATTTACAGCCAAAAGAGCGAAGAGTTTAAGATCAAACGCGGTCCTATCTTCGCTAATTTTGTGTTGGCAGATGAGATCAACCGTGCGCCGGCAAAAGTGCAGAGTGCATTGTTGGAGGCCATGCAGGAGCGTCAAGTGACGATCGGAGAGCAGACATTCAAGTTGGACGATCCGTTCCTGGTACTGGCTACCCAGAACCCGATCGAGCAAGAAGGTACGTATCCGCTGCCCGAGGCACAGACCGACCGTTTCATGCTGAAGGTAGTGATCGGTTATCCGAAGAAAGAGGAGGAACAGGCGATCATTCGTCAGAACATCGCATCTGAGAAGAAGACCGTGCTGCCGATTCTGAGTACGGCGGATATCATCAAGGCGCGTAAGATCGTGGAGGAGGTTTATCTGGACGAGAAGATCGAGAAATACATCGTGGATATCGTGTTTGCGACCCGTGAGCCGGAGAACTACGAGCTCAAGGACCTGAAGCAGATGATTGCGTTTGGCGGTAGTCCGCGTGCTTCGATTAATCTGGCGAAGGCCGCGCGTGCGTACGCGTTTATTCATAGGAGAGGCTACGTAACGCCGGAAGATGTTCGTGCCGTTTGCTACGATGTATTGCGTCACCGTATCGGCCTGACGTACGAAGCCGAGGCAAATAATATTACGACCGAGGATATTATCACCGAAGTATTGAATGCGGTACAAGTACCTTGATAGACCGCTGCGCTGTATGACCGTTACACTGTAAGACCACTACGTTGTAAGACAGCCTACAGGTGTGAAACACCGGTCCTACAGTGAACAAAGAGAACGGTCCTACAATGAAATGGTCCTACAGTGAACAAAGTGAACGATCATTTTTATGACAA
>Ga0247611_10005073_pt1 | contig 17794 bp, 12 predicted proteins | sample 177DNAGHGhighgp2_FD_192422 | JGI IMG/M metagenome (GOLD analysis project Ga0247611, IMG submission 192422) | Sheep rumen microbial communities from Palmerston North, Manawatu-Wanganui, New Zealand - 1770 DNA GHGhigh gp2 | ecosystem: Host-associated > Mammals > Digestive system > Stomach > Rumen... | reverse complement strand
GCACCGATGCACACACTGTAGGCAACAATAGAGGCGGCGAACATCGGCTCTGCAAAGGCTTCTATGCGGAGACATTCGGCTCCGAGGTCGCGGATGGCATCAACAGGGGTCATCAGTCCCATCAGCTCGGGAGCGAAAATATACATCAGCAGTCCCATGAATGCCATGATGGCCATACCCATGCCTACGCTCATCCAGGCAAAACTACGGCAAATGTCACGACGACCTGCCCCCATGCTCTGCCCTACCAGCGTCGTGGCGGCATCCCCGATACCATAGCCGGGCATATAGCAAAGGCTCTCTGCCGTGATGGCAAACGTGTTTGCAGCAATGGCAAAGTTACCCAGCGGGGCTACAATCATGGTACTGACTATCTGGGCTCCGCTCATCAACACCGACTGCATAGCCATCGGCGCCCCTATCTTCAGGGCATGTTTCAGATAATCCGGCACCCAGCAAAACCGCTCATTCTCCCTTCTGAGCGACAGAATCTCGTTCTGGAAGATGGCAAACCACGCCTGAACACTTCCGCCAATCACGATGGCAAGCGCCGTTCCTAAGGCTACACCCAACACGCCCAGATGGAACTGGAAGATAAGGATATAGTTAAATACCACGTCCATCACACACATCAGGATGCTCATGATGCTCGGTATCCGCATGTTTCCACTGCACTTGAGCATGGCTCCCGACAGATTGGACAACTGGAAGAATGGCATGATCAGCATGAAAACCATGAAGTAGAGGGAGGCGTCGGAAGCAATGTCGGCACCTCCACCCAGCCAGAACGGCAGCTTACGGGAGATGCTCAGTCCGACGATGGCGATAACGATGCTGAGAAAGAGGGTGCAGAACAGTCCATGCCGGAACACCTGACGTGCCTTGCTGAAGTCATTGGCACCGATGAAATGCGCCACTTGCACGGAGAAACCCATTGAGGCGGCAGATGTCAGACTACCGAAAAGCCACGTTGACGACTCCACAAGACCGCAGGCAGCAGAAGCCTCCACGCTGATACGGCCCACCATCGCCTGGTCGATGAAGAACATCAAGACACTGGTAATCTGCGCAAGAATAGACGGGACGCTCAATCCGATAATCAGATTGAGTTTCTCAGCCGACACCAGAGGTTTGCCCTCACGGATGGCAGCCAGCAACACATCGCTCTTCTTCTGCTGAATCATTTTGAATATGGTGCTGCAAAATTAACTCATTAAAAGCAAATAGCCAAACCATTTAGCAATTTGTTATAACCATTCGTATTCCTTTAAGCATTGTTCCTTCCTATTGGGCATCACAAACACCCGTGCTCCCTGTTACCGGATTTCAACATCGTCAGAACAACCATTTGTAAAAGAATATTCGAATTTTGACCCCAAATTAAGGCCATCTGCGCGAACGAATGAGTCGCTCGGTCGAAAAAACGCCATTTTTTGAGGTTTTTTGTAAAATGTTGACCGACAAATGGTTACACGAATTTAAAACTGTAAACGGGCGATTTACAAAATCAAAATTTGCAAAAGGTATCGTTTCGCCTCGCCAAAGGTATCGTTTCGTCGTGTGAAAGGTTATGTTTGAGGCGGTGAAACATGGTCTTTGGCGCGGTCAAACCTTACCTTTCGCGGTGTGAAAGCTAAGCTTTCAGAAAATGAAGTATGAAGAATAAAGAATGAAGAACCATGTTTTACACAATTTAACTTCTCTTTCATCACTTTCCCCCGACAACTTTTTGTCAAGTTCTTTGACATAGAAATAAGGCTAACCAGACAAATGGTTTTATCGTACATCACAATTACAATAAAATAAAAACATCATTTTTTATCCCTTTCTTACAAAACACTCACTTATTTTGAGTAAATTTGTAGCCATAATAAAAACCAAAAGCAAACAAGGAATGGCAAACAAGAATCTGAATGCAGCTAAAGAGGCAAAGAAGGATGAATTCTATACGCAACTGGAAGACATTAACAATGAACTAAGACATTATCGGGAACATTTCCGTGGTAAGACAGTACTTTGTAACTGCGATGACCCGCGTATCAGCAACTTCTTCACATATTTTGCCTATAACTTTGAATTCTTGGGATTAAAACGGCTTATCACGACTTGTTACAAAAATCAAGATGCAGACCTCTTTAGTCAACACCAATCCGAAAAAGCTGTATATCTGATATATGAGGGTGATAAGAATGGCAATAACATTCCCGACCCAGAAGAAATTGGTATCCATCCGTTAAAGGGTGATGGCGACTTTCGTAGCCGTGAGTGCATCGAACTTTTGAAACAGGCAGATATTGTGGTTACTAATCCACCCTTCTCGTTGTTTCGTGAGTATGTGGCGCAATTGATAGAATATGATAAGAAGTTCTTGATTATCGGCAATAAGAACATGCTTACAAAAAAGGAAATATTTCCTTTAGTTATGCAAAACAAATTATGGGTCGGTTGTACACCTATGAGTCAAGACATACTATTTGAGTGGCCCAAAGAGATGATAGAAGAAGCTCTCACAGATGGTCGTCAAGGGAGTAAATATCGTATTATGAATGGCAAAGTGTTAGGACGTTCTCCTTCTATCTGGTACACTAACCTTGACATAAAAAAACGTCATGAGAGAATAATCCTTTATCACAATTACAATTCAGAAGACTATCCTCATTATGACAATTACGATGCAATAGAAGTAAGCAAAACCGAAGAAATTCCTTGCGATTATGATGGAGTGATGGGAGTTCCTCTTACTTTTATGGATAAGTATAATCCAGAACAGTTTGATCTACTTGGGCTAACTTCTGGACGTGACGAGTTTATAGCGAGACCGACAAAACGATATGAAAATCCTAAGCAGTACACAAATGGGAGGATATCTAATGGTGGGAAAGTTAATACACACGCAAATATTCTTTATTCCAAACCACCTATTGGTAAAACCTATTACACAGCAGATAATGCTAGTGGTTTTTTAGTATCAGTATATGACCGTATTCTTATCAGAAAAAAATGATTATAGTTAAACGGTGATTTCATTAAATAGTATTATCTTTGCAGAAAGCTTTCAACTATGGTAGAGAACATAAGAATCAGAAATTATAAGTCCATTGTCGATTTAACACTTGACTTAGGTCGTTTCAATGTTATTATTGGAACAAATGGCAGCGGTAAGTCAAACATATTGGAGGCAATCACTATGGCTTCAGCTGCTCACCAAAACAAACTTGACACCGAATTTTTATTAAACAGGAACATTCGGGTAACTGAACCGACTTTCATGACAAATGCATTTGATGATATAGAGCAAAATGACAACCATATCTATTTTGACGTCGATGGATTTGATAATCAATTATACAGTATCAACTTCAACCTGTTCCAGCAAGAGAAGACGAAGACATGGAAGAATTTTGTTGAAATAGCTTCTACTTTGTCAACGGATGGAAAAGAGACTAAGTATGGTATGTATCAAGTCGTGGCTGTTATAGAAGAGTTTGCTTCTTTTCTTTCCTTCCGTCCTGTTGAGAATTTTTTACGCGAAGTAAAAGACTCACCAATCTACCCCCTTGGTATTCGTGGGGAAGGTCTCATGCAATATCTTAAAAGCATCAGTACCAATGAAGATTACAGGGATTTGTTTTTAAACATCAACGAGGGATTGAAGATGCTCGACTGGTTCGATGGCTTTAACATTCCCGACGGACTATTAACGAATGAGTATAAACTCTCCATCGGTGATAAATATTTGAAAGAGTCTCTTCATAGTTTCGACCAAAGAAGCACGAATGAAGGATTCCTTTATTTGCTGTTTTTTTTGACTCTGTTCAATAGTAAAGATACTCCTCAGTTCTTTGCAGTTGATAATATTGAGACTTCGTTTAATCCAGGTCTTTGCCAAAGTCTGACTAAATATCTGGTAAAAACAACTAAGGAGAATGATAAACAAGTCATCTTGACAACTCACAATCCATTTGTGCTTGACGGTATGGATTTGTCAGATGATGAAGTCCGCCTATTTGTCTGTCGCCGTGACATTGATGGGCATACTAAAATTGAGCGTGTGAAGTATCGTGAGGACAGGAAGATGTCGCTTTCTGAGTTGTGGATGTCTGGTTTAATTGGCGCACTACCCGATAATTTCTAACTACTATGAGCAAAAAGATAGGCATTGTAAGCGAGGGCGTTTCTGACTTCTGGGTGCTTCGTCATATTATCACCAGATATTTGAAAGATCAAGACCTGTGGGTATTACCATTAAATCCCAAACAAACCAAGGACGGCAAACAGGATGGTCCTGGAGGTTGGGGCTTAGTGATGAAATATCTTGAGGATAAAGAGAAGAAACTGATAGTTGAAGCCCTGAAGGAAGACTTTGAATATATCGTAGTGCAGATTGATACCGATGTATGTGAAGAGTATGGTGTAAAGCATGATTTGACAGACATGGGAGCCTTTTGGCAAGAGGTCTGCGACAATCTTAGCAATCGTCTGCCAGAAGACTTTGACAAGAGCAGACTGATATTTGCTATCTGTATTGATGAGATAGAGTGTTGGCTGATACCATTTGTCGATACGAATAAAAAGGATTGTCAAAACACAAACCGATGTGTCAACATTGTTAATAAGAGCATCAAAGGGAAAGATTTGTTTATTGACGCAGACAACAAAAATAGCGACGGTGCCAAGGGAGCATACGACTATATACTGAAACAAAAGAAGAAGCCAAAGGACATCAAGGAGTGCTCTGTGCATAACTATGGCTTTACGAAATTCGTTGAGCAACTTGACAAAATGGAATGACGATGGATATTAAGCAGCAGACGATTACTGTTCGTGACCTTGTGGCTGGTTACACGAATGACCCAGACCACGGCGTGCGTGGATATGGTGGACGCCTTGACATTCGCCCTCCATATCAAAGAGAGTTCAGATATGATACAAAGCAAAAGCAAGCAGTAGTAAACACTATTTTAAAAGGTTTTCCGCTTAACATCATGTATTGGAGTGTAGTAAATAACGGACAGTTTGAGATGATTGACGGTCAACAACGCACGCTATCAATCTGCGAATACTTCACCCATGAGTTTAACATTGAAGATAAAGACCGCGGAATTCTCTACTTCAGTTCGCTTACATCAGAAGAACAGCAAGACTTTTTAGACTATAAACTGACGATTTATTTCTGTACAGGAACAGACAAAGAGAAACTTGATTGGTTCCGCGTAATAAATATTGCTGGTGAAAGACTACTTGATCAAGAATTACTCAATGCCGTTTATGTAGGACCTTTCGTTACTGATGCACGTCGGCATTTCTCAAAAGACGGATGTCCTGCTTACAAGATTGCAGCAGACTTGTTGAATGGCGTTGCCAGAGAGCAAGCATATTTGCACACGGTTTTCCAATGGGCTGCACGACGAGAGGGTATCAAGGAAGTTAGCGAGTATATGTCAAAACATAAGGAAGATGTCAATGCCAACCAACTATGGGCTTATTTCTCGGCTATTGTGACTTGGGTACGCTCGACGTTCATCAAGTATCGCAAGGAAATGAAAGGTTTGGATTGGGGATTACTCTACGATACCTACCACGAACAAATTTACGACACGGCAGAACTGGAAAAGCGCATACACAACTTGATGGAGGATGACGAGATTATGAAAAAGTCGGGCATTTATAGTTATGTGCTGAGTGGTGACTTGCGTGATCTCAGCTTCCGTACTTTCGATAAGAAACAAAAACGTGAAGCCTACGAACGTCAACAAGGTATTTGCGCACATTGTGGAAAGCACTTTGAACTGGAGGAAATGGAAGGTGACCACATTACTCCTTGGGCAGAAGGTGGTGTGACGACTGCCGAGAACTGTCAAATGCTGTGTAAGGAATGTAACCGGAAAAAGGGAGCAAAATGAATTAAGGACTATTCTTTTATAAAAAAAGAGACAAGCTTAAGGACTTGTCTCTTATTATGAAGTGTTCTCTTTCTATCTATTCCTCCACCCAAACAGCGTTCTGTTTTGCCTGGAAGGGAACAGGTATTTCACCTGGACGGTAATACGCTAATAATGTGACGTCGAAAATCAATGTCGAATATGGCTGGACGATATATGCCTTTGTCGTGCTGTTTCTGCTGCCATCGGCACCATAGCCTAACTGATGGGGGATGTAGATTTCCCAACGGTCGCCTATGTGCATGTGCTGTAGTGCCGTAGAGAATCCATCGACTACCGCTCTCTGTCCCTGCATGGCAAGGGTGACAGGATGTGCCGTCTTGGGATCGAAGTCACCGTAGTAGGACTTATCGAAGACAAATCCTGCGGGATAAGAAGTGGAAGGCAGCATCCGACCCGAATAATTGACGCGCACGGAGTCTGTATATAATGGACAGCCAGAACCCGTTCCTTCTTTCAGCACATGAACGACGATATGGTCAACGGCCTTCGTGGCTATCTCCTCATTCAAAGACCATTTCGTGATAATCTTCCAGCTCTTGTCGCCGGAAGCAATCTTCTGCTTGGTCTGCTGATAGAGGTTGTCGAAGTACTTCTCGTTCTTGTCTTTCCAGTTGGGGAACTCCTCAACGGCGTCGTTCTCCTCCTTACAGGAAGTGAGGACTGACGAAGACAAGACAAAGAATGCAGCCAACAACAGCGTCATGCTGAAGCTACGCCTCCTGCCTACCCTTCTCTTCATTCTATCTATTCCCTTTAAGTGTTTCTTCATTTGAGATTCTATTGCAGTTTCTTCAAGAGACTAACGATAGACACCTGGTCTTCGATGATTGAACGAAGAGCAGCGATATCCACACGTTCCTGCTTCATGGTGTCACGATAACGGAGCGTCACCTTTCCATCATTAAGAGTGTCGTGATCGACGGTGACGCAGAACGGTGTACCGATGGCATCATGACGACGATAACGCTTGCCGATAGAGTCTTTTTCCTCATAATGAGTATTGAAATGGAACTTCAGCTCGTCGACAATCTCCCGTGCTTTCTCGGGCAGTCCGTCTTTCTTCACCAATGGGAACACGGCACACTTGACAGGAGCGAGGGCTGCGGGCAGTTTCAGGACTGTACGTGTCTCACCGTTTTCAAGCTTTTCCTCCTGATAGCTGTGGCAAACGATGCTTAGGAACATACGGTCGACACCGATAGAGGTCTCAATCACGTAGGGTACATAGCTCTCATTCGTCTCGGGATCGAAGTACTTGATTGACTTTCCAGAGAACTTCTCATGCTGAGACAGGTCGAAGTTGGTACGGCTGTGAATACCTTCCACCTCCTTGAATCCGAACGGCATGCGGAACTCGATATCGGTAGCGGCATTGGCATAGTGAGCCAGCTTGTCGTGATCATGGAAGCGGTAGTTCTCTGCACCGAAGCCTAATGCCTGATGCCACTTCATACGTGTCTCCTTCCACTTCTGGAACCAGTCGAGTTCTGTGCCAGGACGCACGAAGAACTGCATCTCCATCTGTTCGAACTCACGCATACGGAAGATGAACTGACGGGCAACTATCTCATTGCGGAAAGCCTTTCCAATCTGGGCGATACCGAACGGCAGCTTCATACGACCTGTCTTCTGAACATTCAGATAGTTTACGAAGATACCCTGAGCGGTCTCCGGACGCAGATAGATCTTCATGGCAGCATCGGCAGAAGCACCCATCTCGGTAGAGAACATCAGGTTGAACTGACGGACATCTGTCCAGTTGCGTGTTCCGCTGATGGGACATACAATCTCTTCATCGAGGATAATCTGCTTCAGAGCTTCCAGGTCCGGTCCCTGCATAGCCTCGACATAGCGGGCATGGAGGGCATCACGCTTAGCCTTCGTCTCAGCCACACGCGGGGATGTCTCCAGGTACTTAGCCTCATCGAAGCTGTCGCCAAAGCGCTTGCGGGCTTTCTCTACTTCCTTCTGAATCTTCTCATCGTATTTGGCTATCTGGTCTTCAATAAGCACGTCGGCGCGATAGCGTTTCTTGGAGTCGCGGTTGTCAATCAACGGGTCGTTGAAGGCATCAACATGTCCCGATGCTTTCCAGATAGTGGGATGCATGAAGATTGCACTGTCTATACCAACGATATTCTCATGGAGAAGTACCATTGACTTCCACCAGTATTCCTTAATGTTATTTTTCAGTTCGACACCGTTCTGTCCATAGTCATAAACAGCGCCTAATCCATCATAGATTTCACTACTTGGGAAGACAAAACCATATTCCTTGCAATGGCTTACAATCTTCTTGAATACATCTTCTTGTGCCATAAGTTCTTTACTGTTATTTTACAAATTTGCCTGCAAAGGTACAATTTATTCACCAAAAAGCGGTATATTTACAACATTATTTAATAAAGAACGCCAAAGACTGAGTCTTTTTACCACTGAATCCGCCCAATCAATTGCATCTATTCGCCGGAAAGACTACTAAACACGTATGCCGTATGCTGACGGTAAGTGTCGCCAGGCCTGAGCACCGTCGTGGGGAAAGTCGGATGATTGGGGGAATCAGCGAGATGCATCGCCTCAAAACAGATGGCAGAACGGCGCGGGTAGCTGATTCCCTGCTTCCCAGGCGTGTTCCCTTTCAGTCCGTTTCCTGAATAGATATGCAGGACTGGTTCTGTCGTATAGACGGTCATTCGGATTCTACTGTCTTCATCATAGACTGATGCTGCCGGCTTTGAGTCGTCACCACAAGTGTTGAGGACAAAGCTATGGTCGTATCCACCGGTGATTCTAAGTTGTTCGTTGTCTTCATCTATGCGGTCGCCTATCCTCTTCGGCTGACGGCAGAAGTCAAAAGGCGTACCCTCAACAGACAAGAACGCTCCATTGAGGTTTTTATTCTCGTCGAATGTGGCAATGCTGTCGCTGTTCACCATCAGCAGTTCAGACATGACGGTATTCTGAAGATTGCCCGATAAGTTGAAAAACGAATGATTCGTGAGGTTCAGCACCGTCGGTTGGGTTGTCGTTGCCTCATAATTCAGTTCAAGAGCAGGGGTCTGCACGAATCTTTTCTCTTTTTCTGAATAACACTTCCGGCAAGTAATGCTATAGGTAAGTCTTACCGTCAGTTCTCCCGGGAATCCATTTTCCCCGTCTGGCGATACATATTGCAATGTCAGTGTACTATCGGTACATCCGATAACATCCCATACCTTGTCGGCAAAGCCCGGGTAGCCGCCATGCGAGGTGACGCCCTTGCCATTCTCCTGCAACTTCACCAACTGACCGTCCAACACAAAGCTGGCACCATAGATACGCCCTACATACCTTCCAACCGTAGCACCATAGTTCTGGCGGTATTTCCGGTAGTCACTTACATTGTCAAATCCCAGCACCAGATCCTTCCCCTGATACATCAGCGACACCAGCCGGGCACCATAGTTTGTTACACACGCCTCCATGCCTCCCGAGGTGACAAGAGTATACAGTCCTGTCCTTTTACCATCAATGACTTCATCGAACCTGTCGGGAGAAAGACCGGACTGGGTAGTGCTCTGTGCAAAAGAGAAAACAGACAGGAAAAGGGCTCCGATAACAGAAAATACTTCTTTCATTTATACAATTAATGTATGATTTGCCTACAAATCTATGAAAAATGTTCGAGAAACCTATTATATTTTTCTTTTTTTTTGTACATTTGCCATCAAATAAAATCATGAGACATTACAGATACATTTTCCTTTTGACACTGAGCCTGGTGTTATTGGGACCGACAACAGCAGCCGCCCAAGAAAATGACAGCGTTGGCAAACGTAAGTCTGGCATTCTGACCCCTATTAAATGGTTAGGTAGATTCATCGACACTTTGTCGGTGAGAGGCATCGACCAAAACTACATTGAAGTGCCTAAACGCCCCTGGCAGGTCATCTTACGCGGAAACATCAACCAGTCGGACTTGAAGCTGAAGTCAAAGGTTAACGGAGAAGAGTTGTTTGCTGAGACCGTCGGTGAACTAAGATGGGAGCCTCGCATCATGACAGACCCTTCTGTCTACACAGGCTTCTGGGCTGGATACCGCGGCTATGGCTTTGGCTACTCATGGAATGTGGCAGGAGACAAAGGCCGTTATCTCACCTTCGGTGCCATGGGAGGGTCTTATGGGGTAAACCTGCGTATTCACACGATTAAAAGTGATGAGCCAGAGGTGTTTATTGCCGGAACATACAGAGGGTTCTCGGATGATGGAGGAGACGAACAGATAGAGTATCATGAGGAGACAATGCCATACATCCTGTTTAACCCCATCAGAATCCGTACTTTAATGCTCGACGGCTATTATATGTTTAACGGCAAGCGTTTCTCCTACGCCGCCGCTTACGACCAGTCAACCATCCAGCGCCGCTCAGCAGGATCGTTCATGGCAGGATTCATGTATTATCATTCCCATATCAATTATGCCTTCGACCTGAATGCCGACTTCATTCTGATGATGAACGACATCGGACGCATCAAGCAGTGGCAGGGAAGTGCGGGTGTAGGCTATGCGTATAACTACGTTCCTGTAAAGGGGATGCTCATCAGTGCATTCGCAATGCCTATGCTGACACTTTATAACCGTAATAAGATATGGAAATATGATTCCCCCTACCGTCAGAAGGCACTTGATGAACAAATATATGATGTTGACTTAGAAATAGAAGACTACCTCATCACCCCGATGTCCAGCGAGAACACTCATTCAAACATGACATTCAACTTTGATGCCCGTCTGTCGTTCACCTACCAGCTGGGACGCTACTTCCTGAACGCCTATGGACAGTTCTCTAACTTTCATTACAGAAGCAACAATGTCAAAGGAAGGCTGAACGACTGGTTTGTGAATGCCTCCCTCGGTGTCAGGCTATGAGGCGTTCATCCACCTCATGTATATATGTAAAATTAAAAATAATATAATAGGAATATGAAGAAAACGCTTTTAGGGATGACAGCTACGATCCTTGTTATATGTAGCGTCATCGTATCCTGCAAGAGCAAGACAAAACAGACGACCAAGGATATTTACGACACCAGTCAGTTCGTAACTTTGACAGATGCCGTGCCTGATGCCATTCTTGAGATCCGTTATTTCGGCACCTATAACTTTGTCGGAGCCCGCATCAACGGATACCTGGAGCCAACGGCATTGTTGACAAAAAAGGCAGCAGACAGTCTGAAGGCCGTGAGCGATGATGTGATAAAGCAAGGCTATCGGCTGAAAATATATGATGCCTACCGTCCGCAGCGGGCCGTCGATCATTTCGTACAATGGGCAAAAGCCGTTGATGACACCTTGATGAAGAAATACTTCTATCCCGACCTGGACAAGAGTGTGCTTTTCAAGCTGGAATATATCTATGAGCGGAGCGGTCATACCCGTGGTTCAACCGTTGACCTTACCCTCTTTGACATGGCAAAGGAAAAGGAAGTTGACATGGGAGGCACATTCGACTGGTTCGGTCATGAAAGCCATCCCGACTTCGGGGGCAATCCCGAGACTGCCGAATACAGCAAGAATGACAGTATTACCAGTGAGCAGTTCCAGAACCGTATGATCCTACGTGCGGCGATGCTCCGCCATGGCTTTAAGCCGCTTGATACAGAGTGGTGGCATTTTACGCTGAAGGACGAGCCGTTCCCTGACACGTATTTCAACTTTCCTGTTAAACAGCTTAATGTGAAATAAACCTAAGACAGTCTAATGAGCGACGAGATTATCAATGATGACGAACAGTTGCAGGACGAGAGTGCCGAACTGGAAAATGAGTTGACAGATAACGAAGAAGTAACGGAAGATGACGAGCTGACGGAGGACACGCATTCTGACTATAAGCCAACCAACCGCTTCGATGCCTCTGCCGTCCATCATTTGAGCGGTATGTATCAGAACTGGTTCCTCGACTATGCCAGTTATGTAATCCTTGAGCGTGCCGTTCCTCACATCGAGGATGGTCTGAAGCCTGTGCAACGCCGTATTCTCCATTCCATGAAACGAATGGATGACGGGCGTTACAATAAGGTTGCCAACATCGTGGGACATACCATGCAGTTCCATCCTCACGGTGATGCCTCCATTGGCGACGCGCTCGTACAGATGGGACAGAAAGAACTGCTTGTGGACACACAGGGAAACTGGGGAAACATCCTCACCGGCGACCGTGCCGCAGCTCCCCGTTACATTGAGGCTCGTCTGTCGAAGTTCGCTCTTGACGTGGTCTTCAATCCAAAGACTACCGATTGGCAGCTGAGCTATGACGGCAGGAACAAGGAACCAATCACATTACCGGCAAAGTTCCCGTTGCTGCTGGCGCAAGGCGCAGAGGGTATTGCCGTCGGACTGAGTTCAAAGATTCTGCCTCACAACCTCAATGAGATCTGTGACGCTGCCATCAGCTATCTGAAAGGGGAACCGTTCAACTTATACCCCGACTTCCCCACTGGCGGCAGCATTGACGTGTCCAGATACAATGACGGACAGCGGGGAGGCATCCTGAAGGTTAGGGCAAAGATTGAGAAACTCGACAACAAGACGCTCGTCATCCGCGAGATTCCTTTCTCTAAGACGACCGTCACGCTGATTGACTCCATCCTGAAGGCGATAGACAAAGGTAAGATCAAAGCCAAGAAGGTTGATGACAACACCGCGGCGGATGTGGAGATTCTGGTACATCTCGCTCCCGGTGTCTCTTCAGACAAGACCATTGACGCCCTGTATGCCTTCTCTGACTGCGAGATCAACATTTCTCCCAACTGCTGTGTCATCGAGGATAATAAGCCGTGCTTCCTCACCATCAGTGACGTGCTCCGCCATAATGTAGACTACACGATGGGACTGTTGCGCAAGGAATTGAACATCCGCAGGGGCGAGCTGATGGAACAGCTGTTCTTCTCTTCCCTGGAGAGAATTTTCATCGAAGAACGCATCTACAAGGATAAGAAGTTCGAGAATGCTGAAAACATGGATGCTGTCGTCGCACATGTTGACAACAGACTGACGCCTTTCAAGAAGAACTTTGTCCGAGAGATTACCCGAGACGACATCCTGAGACTCCTGGAAATAAAGATGCAGCGCATCCTTAAATTCAATAAGGACAAGGCGGATGAACTGATTGCCCGTATCAAGGCTGAGATTGAATCCATTGACAACGACCTCGCACACATGGTAGATGTGACCATCAACTGGTTCACGTTCATCAAGAACAAATACGGTGCCGACCATCCACGACTGACAGAAATCAGGAATTTTGACACCATTGAGGCGGCAAAGGTCGTCGAAGCGAACGAAAAACTCTATATCAACAGGTCGGAAGGATTTATCGGAACAGGACTGAAGAAAGACGAGTTCGTCTGCAACTGCTCCGACCTCGACGACATCATCATCTTCTACAAAGACGGAAAGTACAAGGTCATCCGCGTGGCTGAGAAGATATTCGTCGGAAAGAACATCCTTCATGTCCAGGTGTTCAAGAAGAACGACAAACGCACCATCTACAATGCCGTTTATCGGGATGGACGACAGGGATATGCTTATATCAAGCGTTTCAATGTGACCTCTCTGAAACGTGACAGAGAATACGACTTCACGCAGGGGACCCCCGGCACAAAGGTACTTTACTTCACTGCCAACCCGAACGGAGAAGCTGAAATCATCAAGGTCACACTTGAGGCTTCGCCCACACTGAAGAACATCTTCATGACACGCGACTTCTCAAAGGTTGGCATCAAAGGCAAAAACTCGAGAGGAAATATCCTGTCAAAAGTACCCGTACATCGTATCGGACTGAAGAGTCACGGCCACTCTACACTGGGAGGAAGAAAGGTTTGGTTCGACCCGGATGTCAACCGTCTAAACTATGACAACCATGGAGTGCTTTTGGGCGAGTTCAATGAGGACGACTCAATTCTCGTCGTACTGGACAACGGTGACTTCTACATCAGCAACTTCGACTCAAACAACCATTACGAAGATAACATCAAGATCATTGAGAAATGGGATGAGAGCAAAGTGTGGAGTGCCGTTGTCTATGATGCCGACAATCAGGGCTATCCCTATCTGAAACGCTTCACCATGGATGCGGCCAAGCGTAAGCAGAACTACATGGGTGACAATCCGAACACCAAGCTCGTCATCCTCACTGACCAGGTGTATCCTCGTGTCAAAGTGGTCTTCGGCGGACTCGATGCCCATAAAGAGCCGATGGAGATTGAGGTTGAGGAGTTTGTCAGCGTGAAGAGCTTCAAGGCGAAGGGAAAACGCATCACCACCTGCAATATCAGTTCAATAGAAGAGCTTGAGCCTTTACGCTTCCCCGAAAAGGAAGAGGAGGAAGAGGTTCCCTCTGAGGAAGAAAGCGTAGAGATTGACGAAGAGAAGCATGAAGCCGGAGATGCTGAACAACTTAGCCTGTTCCCCGATGAGCAATAATCATTTCATCCGAAGTATAGCTATTGGTCTGCTCCTTTTGGCTTTCCATTTGTCTGATGCAGTTGCTCAGGACGGAACAACCGGCAGGTACAAACTGAATGCTTTTACCATCGGTGAAACGAATCTGCTCGACACGTATCTAACGCCGGAAGAGTACAAAGGCTTAGAGATGAGACTGCTGTTCCAGTCGTATCGCACAAGCAGGCACCACAAGAACCGTCACTACATCCTTACTCATCAGGGAAATTTCGCCTATCCTCAGAACCGGGCTGAAAGCAACAACATGATCGCTGCTTTCTATCATCTGCAGTATGCCTGGAGATGGCATAAGGACATGATGCTCGCCAACAATCCGCTTCATCTGGAGGGAGGAGTTGGCATCGAGGCTACGATGGGCTATATCCATAACACCAGAAACTCCAATAATCCTGTTCAGGCGAAGGTCAATGCCAATATCGTTCCCACGTGCATGGCAAGCTATCCCTTCCATGTCAGGAACAAGGAGTGGCGCGTCAACTATGAAGTTGCTTTTCCGTTAGCCGGACTGATGTTCTCTCCCAACTACGGTCAGTCGTACTACGAAATCTTCGGCATAGGAGACTACGACCACAACATCGTTGCCACGTCTCTGCACAACAGACCGTCACTCCGCCATGCGCTGACAATCGACATTCCCATACGTAAGGTATATTTGCGGATGGGATATTTCGGGGACTATCAGCAGGAGAAGGTCAACGGACTGAAGTTCCATAATTATTCGCACCAGCTGTTCATCGGCTATCTAAAGAATCTCTAACACCTGTGATTATGCGTCTGTCTAAGCTATTCGTGTTTCTGATAATGCTCCTCTCCCTATCTGCCTGCGTGAAGGAAGAAGAGTTTACTGACTCGCCTCGGGGGAATTTCGAAGCGTTGTGGCGGATCATCGACGAGCACTATTGTTTCCTCGACTACAAAAAGGCAGAATATGGGCTCGACTGGAACGAGGTCTATCAGCGTTACCAGAAACAGATGCACGAAGGGATGACCGAGAAACAGCTCTTCGAGGTGCTGACAAACATGCTGGCTGAACTGAGAGACGGGCATGTGAACCTTTACACGTCTTTCAACCTCGGACGCAACTGGTCTTTCTATGAGCATTATCCTGCCAATGTCAGCGACACCTTATTAAAAAAGTATCTCGGAACAGACTACCGCATAGCGTCGGGACTCCGCTACCGAATCCTAGACGATAACCTTGGCTATCTGCGCTGCATGACTTTTGAAAACCAGTTCGGAGAGGGAAATCTGGATGAGATATTCCTCTATCTCGCTCCATGCAACGGACTGATTATCGACCTGCGCGACAATGGAGGCGGACTGGTTACCAGTGCTGAGACACTTGCTGCCCGCTTCACCAACGAGGAAATATTTGTGGGTTACCGGCAACATAAGACCGGACCGGGACATAATGATTTCTCAGAAATGAAGAAACTATGGCTGAAACCGTCGAAAGGACTCCGATGGCAGAAAAAGGTGGTGGTGCTGACCAACCGCCATGTCTTCAGTTCCGGTAATGAGTTCGTACGGATGATGAAATGCTGTAAACAGGTCACTGTTGTCGGAGACAAGACCGGCGGCGGGGGCGGCCTGCCCTTCTCAAGTGAGATACCCAACGGGTGGAGCGTGCGTTTTTCAGCCTGTCCCACCTACGACAAGGACGGAAATCAGACGGAATTTGGCATCGATCCCGACTACAACATAGCGCTTTCACAAGACGATTTGCTGAAAGGAAAGGATACAATTATTGAGTTTGCAAGAGAAATATTAAATAAAAAGTGAAATTTCATGACTCACTTTTTGCCAGTCTTAATTAATTTTGTATCTTTGCACCCGCAAATGATTTCTTAAACGGATGAACTTGCGCTTGTGGCGGAATTGGTAGACGCGCTAGACTTAGGATCTAGTGTCTCACGACGTGCAGGTTCGAGTCCTGTCAAGCGCACGAAACGACACAATGAAGTCACATAAAAGAGTCGGCATAGCTCAGCTGGTTAGAGTATCACCTTGACATGGTGGGGGTCCTTGGTTCGAATCCAAGTGTCGACACAGAGAATAAATCCAAATGAAGGCAACTGTCATTTGGATTTTTGTTTTGTTGTTACATACTGAATGATTTATGATACATCCAACGCATTCTTTCCATTGTTTTTTTCGTATTTTTGCAAAAACGAACTAAACGAGCAGTTATGAGAAAGAAGGTAATACTGGCAGCTTCTGCCGCAATCCTGTGTTTTAGCAATTCAATGGCTCAGGTGAATTACCCTTGGCAGAACACGCAGCTGCCAAGAGCTGAGCGAGTAGAGAACTTACTGGGGATGCTGACCCCCGAGGAGAAAGTGGGACTGATGATGAACAAGTCCATCTCCATCGACCGGCTGGGCATTCCTTCGTACAACTGGTGGAGCGAGGCCTGTCATGGTGTAAGGCAGGGCGGCTACACCGTCTATCCCCAACCCATCGGCATGGCTGCTGCCTTCAATGCACAGTTAGTGTACGATGTATTCTCGCAGGTGAGCGATGAGGCTCGCGCCAACTGGAACCGTACCGACCACAGCGACCCGAAGCTCTTCAATGTGCCTATGGGCGTGACTTACTACCCCGGAAACCCTGAGCTGAGTTTCTGGTGTCCCAACGTGAACATCTTCCGTGATCCCCGCTGGGGACGTGGTCAGGAGACTTGTGGAGAAGACCCCTATCTGAATGCCATCCTCGGCGTGCAGACCGTGCTCGGCATGCAGGGACCAAAGGACGGGTACTTCAAGACACATGCCTGCGCCAAGCACTATGCCGTACATAGCGGACCGGAACCCTTGCGCCACTCCATGAACGTGGAACCCACGAACCGCGACCTCTGGGAGACCTACCTGCCTGCTTTCAAGGCTCTGGTGAAGAAGGGTAACGTGCGAGAGGTGATGTGTGCTTACCAGCGTTTCGAGGGTAAGCCCTGCTGCACCAGCGACCGCCTGCTTATCGACATCCTGCGCAACAAGTGGGGATACGACGGACTGGTGGTTACCGACTGCGACGCCATCAACAACTTCTTCAACCGTGGACAGCACGAGACACACAAAGACCCGCTCAGCGCCAGCGTTGACGCCGTTCTCAACGGTACCGACCTGGAGTGCGGTAAGGTGTTCATGAACCTCACCGAAGGACTAAAGAAGGGATACATCAAGGAGAGCGACCTCGACCAGCATCTCCGTAAGACCCTCACCGGCCGCTTCGAACTGGGAATGTTCGACCCTGCAGATCGTCTGCCATGGGCAAAGCTGGGCGAGAACGTCATCAGCAGCGAGGAGCACAACGAACTGGCTACACAGGCAGCACGCGAGTCGATGGTGCT